>ENA-ORSI01000048-ORSI01000048.1-human-gut-metagenome-genome-assembly--contig:-NODE-48-length-105618-cov-14.298542_pt1 | contig 105618 bp, 111 predicted proteins | sample MGYA00242187_ERZ509154 | MGnify/ENA primary metagenome ERZ509154 (study PRJEB26280, sample SAMEA2338627) | human gut metagenome | biome: human gut; feature: human-associated habitat; material...
TGGTGGAGAAGTAATAGTAGATGCCGCCGTTTTGCAGCTTTGCCGCCTTACAGAGATCTTTCGTGGTGGCAACGGTCAGCCCCTTTTCGACAAAGCAGCCAAGGCAGGCGTCTACAAGCTCCTGTCTCTTTTCAGATTTCTTTTCTTCCCTCAAAACACAATCCCCCCATTTCTGCGCATTATCCAGTGTTTGTTATAATAGCATATCAGACCTCACAAAATAAATCAAGCGCTTGCTTGAATAAGAGCTATAAATTCTTAGGATCACAATGCCTGATCAAACATCACAACAGCCTTTTTCAGCAGCCGCACCTCCGGCAAGCTCTGGATGTACCGAATCGCCGTCCTTGCAAAGACATTGGACTTTATCGTGTCCCGCTCCGCCAGCCAGACGATCTCCGCTGTGCCGGTTGCAAAGCCAAATCTGATCTCTCCCCATTCGCCGCCGTTGTCTACCTGATATAGGTAGACAGCGGCGGCTATTTTTTGTTCCTTTTGCGGCATTCGGTCTGCTTCAGCGTCACGGTATGGACAAGCCTGCTTTCCAGCAGCTTCAGGCGCAGCTTGTCAAGCGTCCGCCGGTAGAATCGCTCCGCGCCACTGGCGGTTGTACCCTCGAAATCCACCGCCAAGTCCTCAAAGGTAGACTGCGTGGACAAAGGGCTGACGCGTCCACAGGTCATGCAGAGGCTTTCGCCGCCGACAGTTGCTCTGATCTGCTGGTTTTCCTTCTTGACATGAACAATGCTCCCTTCGTGATTGACAGTGTATTTATTTCACTGTCTCTCATAAAGGGAGCATATCAATCAGAAACGGGGGTGATTTTGTAGTTTTTTGACAGCTTTCCTTGAGTCTTACTTTACAAGTACAACGGAAATTTTGATTTCCTTTTCCGTCTCGCTCAGGTCGAACGCACCGCCGTCCGCGACACTCACACGCAGCTCATACAGTGTGCCATCGGACAGGGTATCCACGGCAGCGCCTGTCTCATCCGTGATCGTCCACAACTCTTTACTGACCTCCGCCAGCTTTCCGTCTGCACCGTAGGCATAGAGCTTCAGCCCGGCGGTGTCCCCGGAAAGGTTATTCATCCGGAACGAGACCGTCGTGTTGGGATGAACATTTTCGACCGTCACAGTATTGCGCCAGCTGGCGACCGTGCCGTCACCGCCGTCCTGCTCAAACTGTTCCTGTGTCAGTACGTTCCGCGCGGCCCTATCGAGATCGACCTTGCGGTAGGGCATTTCGGGAAGATACACAAAGCGGTCCTGCAAGCACAGCAGCTCCAGATAGCCCGTCGGGCAGTAGAGCGCGTTGCCGCTGTTTCCGGCATACATACCGATAGCCATGTTATTGTAGCCATATTTGTTGGAGACGTCCATGGTGAATACCGTCTCGCCGGTGGCAAAGTCCAGAATGATGTACTGCCACATGCCGCTTTCCAGATTCTGCACATAGCCGTAAATATAGCCGGTTGCTGTGGAGAGCTTCATAATTGACGTGTCGCTCAAGTCATTGCGGCACCAGACGCTTTTCATCTCATAGCCGGAATCGGTTTTCACGGTGTCCACGCGCTCGACGCCGGGCGCGATCATGCAGTTGCCCTTCGTCAGCCAGTTCATGTCATAGATGTTGGCGTATGGCTTGAAGAAGTGGGGCAACTCCTACTACTCATCGAGCATCAGTTTGCTGAAAAACTATGTCAGGCCGTACCTTGGCAATCGCTATGTGAGATCTATCACCGTAAAGGATATTGATGCCTATTATACGATGCTCTTGGACCAGCCTGCGGTCGTTGTATCTGGGCATCTCGATACAGGGGCTAAGGTCAGCGCGAATACCGTATCAAAGGTCCACAAGCTGTTAAAATCGGCGTTCAATAAGGCTGTGGTTTGGAAGTATACACCCGTCAATCCGGTTATTGGAGCAACGCTGCCGGAGTGTAAGGCTGCGAAACGAGCGGTATGGTCAGACAGAGAAGCGATACATGCACTCGATGTCTGTGACCATCCAGTGCTGCGGATCGCCATGTATTTAGCGCTGGGATGCTCTATGCGATTAGGGGAGATATTGGGACTACAGTGGGACCATGTCTTTATGGATGATGCTCTTGTTGCATCGGGAGAAGCCTGCCTGAAGATCGACCGCGAATTGCGCCGATGCAGCAACGACAGCATTAAGGTACTGGAACAGGTTCACCGCAGTACGGTGCTGTTCAAATTCCCGCCGGTTATGCCCAAGAAATGTACGACAACACTGGTTCTGAAGGCACCTAAGACGGAGAGCAGCAACCGAATCGTATATCTTCCCTTAGCCGTTGTAGAAGAGCTTCGAAAGGTCAAGGAACAGCAGAGGGAGAATAAGGCTCTCTTAGGCGATGAATATAAAGATTATGGATTGGTCGTGGCGCAGATCAATGGGAATCCCTATGAACAGAGAGTGATCGACAAGAGCTTCAACAAGCTAATCAGGAAGAATGACCTGCGGCCTGTTGTATTCCACAGCTTGCGCCACAGCAGTACGTCTCTGAAGCTGAAACTGAGCAGCGGTAATATCAAGGCTGTTCAGGGGGATACGGGACACGCTGAGGCCAGAATGGTAACAGACACTTATGCCCATGGCTTTGACGAGGATAGAAAGCTCATTGCGCATGAAATGGACTCTGGGTTCTTTTCTAAGGTCGGTGGACAAGAGAAGGAAGAGACTGATAACGATGCGATTGAGAAGTTGAAAATACTGCTTCAGCAGCATCCGGAACTGTTACCGGATATCCTCGATGCAGCGGTAAGAACCACCGCAAAAACTGGTGAAAAAGGGTAAATGTTGGCATTTGTAAGCATATCGCTTGCCTTTTGGGTGGATTTAACGTCAGCTTTGTAAGCAAAAACCGCCTGTATATGCAAGCATATTTGGCTGAAGAAAAACTCCATGGTGCTGAAAGAAAATAAAATGAAAAAGCCTTGGAAGTGTTATTTTCCAAGGCTTTTTGGCACCCACGAGAGGATTCGAACCTCCGACCTATCGCTTAGGAGATATGTTTGTCGAATTGCCTGCGATGTCCTCACATATACTGCTGTGCATTTCGACCATGCTGCGGCTATTATCCATATCTCCTGTTGTGCAATACAGTCAACTCTCAGAGCCTTTTATAACCAAAGTAATCATTAGCAAAAAATTAGCTACGATATTTCAAACTGCAAATTAGCAAGCCATTAGCAAAAAATGAGGCAGTTTTTCCTTGCGCGTGTTCGAATCCGACACTTATTCTAATGGCAAAAAAAGTATATCACATCATGTATGCAAAAGCAATCATGCTTAGCAAAGGAGGCCACCCATGGCAGACTATCAGCTTGAACTCAGGCAGATTGTAGATTATCCACGATGCCGAATTTATCGAGAATTTATACAAACTCTGATTGCAGACCGGAGCATTCGCACAGGCGGATGCTCCGGTCTTTTTTATTATGTCGTTCTTTGCTCCTATGCCAACTTCAGAACCTCTTACCGACGCATAGATGGAATTTCATATACGGTCTATCCTGGTGAATGGGTTTGCTCCATCACCGATGTTGCAGAATGGTTTCGTGTCCGTTTCCATTATCAGGCATTTGCAATTCTAAAATCTTTGCAGGATCGGCAGCTCATTACATTTACCCGCCTCGGCCGCGGGCATATCGTAAAGTTCTCCATTACGGACTGGCGGCGCAATAACACCGCACTCGATTATAACTGCCCATGCCAAAAAGATTCCGGTTTTTTCTTCATTCCTGTTTCAACGGCAACGGAGTTGATCTCCGCGGGACGCGCGTCCGAGATGGATGTCATTCTGGATCTTTGGATCTCTGCGATTTATAAGGATCAGCAAGTACGCGGCTCTGAGATCGGGCCAGTTGTGTATTTCAGAAACGGCACAGGGAATCCGCTCGTCAATTACAGCGAATTATCCGCGCGCTGGGGAATCTCCCGTTCCAGCGTGGGGCGGCTGCTCAAAAAACTGGCCGATTTTGATTATCTTTCTCTGCTGACTTTCCCAGGCCGCAGCGGAACGGTAATTTACCTAAAGAATTATCTCTCAACCATGTTCCAAATTTCGGATGTCATGATAGACAAAGAGGAGGTTGCTATGTGTCTGAACCTTCGCGTATCTGTGCCAGATACCATTTCGCCAGAGTCCGGCTCAATTTCTGATGAGCAGATCTGCGTTTCAACAGAGCTTCCCAGCGTTTCAAAACCTCACATGCTGTACTTCGTTCGGAAAGTGCTGCGAACCCTTGAAGCGCAAGGCATTTCCTGCCTTTCATGCCCAAAATCCAAATATATGTTATATCCATTATCCGACGACTGCACGGTAGGAATAGAGAAAGGCACTATCTCAGCGGGACTTGCGATCTGCTGCGGCGCCGGCAGTCCGTTGTATCGGTTTGAAATGACGATCATCCCAAATGCTGAAGCGGAAGGAGCGTGCGACAATGTCAGGAAAGATGTATGAAAAACGGCCGGAAGAGGATGCCCGCTATCACGACACATGGAGACTGCTCAAAAAATATCGGGATGTAACATGGAGTCTGGAACTGTCTATCCGACAGGTCAAGAATCAGTTTCGCATTGATTATGATTGCAGCATTGAAGATTTTTTGGAGTCCATCTATATGGCAGGCGCGGATCTCGGCGGCACGGACATAGAAAATCATGCCAGGTGCATCGAGCGCAGCTACAAAATGCTGACCCTGCTTGAAAATTCTGTCAACCTTCTCCGCACGCACCACCAGAGTGGAGAGGTGTACTACTGGATTTTGTATTACTCATTTTTATCCCCACAGAAGCTGAAAAATGTGGAGGAGATCATTGAGGCGCTCCACCCGCATATTAGGGACATTAGCTTCAGCACCTACTACCGTCTGCGCAAAGCCGCTGTGGAAGCGTTAAGCTCTGTCCTTTGGGGATTTTCCGCGCAGGACACTTTGAAAACGCTGGACTGCTTTTTCCCGCCAGATGTTTGAGAGTATTTTGAAAGAGAATTGGGAGAAAATTGGAAGGACTTTGCTATTGAACGCAAAATCGCCGTATGTTAAACTAAGTATGCTCAAAACTATAAACAAACCAAAAGCAGCCGCAGGAGGACGCCATTTTTGATGCGCGTCTTTTTTTCTGCCTTTCTGCGGTCAATGAAACAGCATCCGGCTTTCGCTGGGTGCTGTTTCCTGCTTTTGGGCAACGCAAGGAGGTAATGCTTTTGAAGCACAAGTGTCCGTCTCCCCGTATTGGGAAAAAGCCGCGTGGCAATATCGGCCGTTGGCTGTATGCAGCGTTTCTGACCGCCACGCTATCCGCGTCTCTCTGTCAGCCGGCTTCTGCCGCAACCGTGTGGGAGAAGGCCAATGAGATCATGCGGGATGTCTATACGCAGATCCTCGGCATCTCCACGATTGCAGCCATCGTTACAGCCGCAGTCGCACTGCTGATGATGAATTTCTCCCGCAGCGGCCGAACCGTCGATGAAAGCCGGGCATGGCTCAAGCGAATCATTATCACTTGGGCCGTGCTGAATGGCCTTGGCTTCATTATGAGCTATGTTACGCCCTTCTTCAGCGGCGGGCAGTGGACAGCCTCGTAAATCATGGGCATTTTAGATGGCATTGTAGAGTGGATCGCAGAGCAGATCATGTACGGTCTGGATATGATCAACACCTCTGTTTTGGGGGCATTGGGCTGTGACATGAACACATTTCTGCGATATTTTCCCGCAGCGGAAACCATGTATAGCCTTCTGGTGGCACTTGCCATCGGACTGATCCTGTTGGGCTGGGTCTGGAATCTTTTCAAGAACTACGGACTGGGCCTGGGCGTGGACGCAGAGGATCCGGTCAAGCTGACCGCCAAGGCGATCTTGTTTATTGTACTTGCGTACTACGCAGATGAAATCGTAAACATTGCGCTGACGATAGGCGGAACGCCTTATGCGTGGATACTGTCCTCAGAGCTTCCTTCTTTGGACTTTGCCAGCTTCAATTCTGTTCTGCTGACCATCATCGGCGTCTGTGCCAACGGCGGCGTTGCGCTGATCGTTCTGATTCTGACACTGATTCTTGCGTGGAACTACATTAAGCTGCTGTTTGAAGCGGCAGAACGGTATGTGCTGCTGGGCGTCCTGGTCTATACCGCACCGGTAGCCTTTGCCATGGGCGCATCGCAATCCACCGCAAATATTTTTAAGAGCTGGTGCCGGATGTTCGGCGGGCAGATATTCCTGCTGCTGATGAACGCATGGTGTCTTCGGCTGTTTATCACGATGGTCGGCACATTCATCTCAAATCCGCTTTCCATGTAGGAGGTCATTACCACGAAGAAATATCATAGAATCATTCCGCTGCTGGGCACCGTTCTTTTGCTTGCGCTCGCCCTGACGGTACCTGCGTTTGCTCTGGAGGAAAGCGATGTCGAAGCCGCAGTCAGCAGTTCCAGCCGCGAGGCCGTGACGGGGAATGTCCTGGTCTGGTTTCTCTGCGCGGTTGGCTTTCTCAAAGTCTCGCAGAAAATCGACAGCTTCATGGCAAGCATCGGCGTCAACGTGGGGCATACCGGCGGTTCCATGCTGGGTGAGGCGATGGTGGCATTCAAGGGTGTCTCCCTCGCTGCCGGCATGGCTGGAAAAGTTGTCGGGAACTTTGCCGACAGAGCCTCCAGCCGCGCAGGCGCCGCCGCATCCGGATCTTCCGGCTTTCTGCAAGGTGGTCTGGCCGGCGTTGTCAGTCGGAAAATCACCAATGACGCCGTAAGAACTGCGACGCAAACGACGCAGAAAGCGTCCTCCTCCACCATGTCCGCCGCGCATCAGGCCACGGAGCGTACTGTAAATGCCGAGCGGCAGGCAGCAAGCGTTGTTCATCAGGCAAAGCAGACGCGCAGCGAAAGCGCTTCTCAAAAGTCGCAGACGGGCGTGACCCATCAGCAAGTCGCTTCCAGTACCCGAACCGCCTCGGTTTCCTCACTCCGCAGGGAGTCACAGCATTCCGTTGGCCTCGGCGGGCGTATTTTTACCAATTCCATGCTGGAGGGCGGACGTTTTGCCAACGATGTGATAGGTATGGTCGCAGCCGGAGACCTGCACTCCACCGGCTCCATCACCGGAGAGTTTGCGTCACAGGCGTTGTCCTCCTACATGGGCATTACCGCTCAGGGAGACGCCGCACCGCAAATATCCTATTCCGACGTTGAGATCGGCGGCGGGCGCATCACCGGCACAGAGTATTCTCCGGAGCATCCGGAGGGCATTTCCTTTGGAATGTACCATACCGGGCAATATGCCGCGCCGGACGGTGAACACCAGAAAGTCTTCTCTGCCGATGGCGCCCAATGGTACAAGCAGTATGCTGTTGACACTGTAATCAAGAAGCCCTTTACCGCACCGGACGGTGAAATCGACTATCATAAGGAGATCGTCAAGAAGATGCCCGATCCGCCGAAGCGGAAAGACCGGATGTAAGGGAGGCTGTCTATGAAACCGGAAGAATTTGAGGTTTATGTGATCCCTCCCAACTTTATGGAGGGCGGCACACTCTTCGGCGGGCTTTTGAAAACCCGCAATACGATTGAGGCGGTCATCCTTGGCCTCGCGGTTGGCGTACCGGTTCTGCACCTTCCGTTTTCCCTCACCGTCCGCGTTGTGATTTTATGCCTGACGGCTCTTCCGCTGGTGCTTCTCGCTTTGATTGGCGTATCCGGCATGAGCCTGTCCGCTTTTATCCGCCTGTTCTTTTGCTTTCTGCACAACCGCAGAATCCTTTCACGCGATGGGACGCAGGGCGGCAAAAATGGAAAAACGCTGCTGCCCAGCTGGGCGCAGCAGCGGAAAAGCGACTGCGAAGCAGAAGATCCTCCGCTCCCCAAAAGCCGCAGCCGATTTTCTGTTGATCTGAAGCAGCGCAGCGTGACGCAGTTCAAGACCTTCTTGCAGGAGGAAGAAGCCGTTCAGCCGCTCAATGCCCTGGCGGACTATATCCCTATCGAGAAGATTGAGCACGGCGTCATTTATACAAGAGATCACCGCTATGTCAAGGTTGTAGAGGTGGTTCCCGTCAACTTCCTGCTGCGCAGCGCGAGAGAGCAGCGCAGCATCATTTACTCCTTTATTTCCTATCTGAAAATTGCCCCGGTCAAGGTGCAATTCAAGGCATTGACAAAGCGTGCGGACATTAACCGGCATCTGGATACCGTCCGCAGGGAGCTGGAGCATGAGCAGGATCCGCGCTGCCGTGTCCTGCAGGAAGACTACCTGAAGCTCATTCGGCAGCTTGGCTCCCGTGAGGCAATCACAAGGCGCTTTTTCCTTGTTTTCGAGTATGAGCCGCTGCCCGGCACCAAACGCGGCCATGAGGAAGAGGATGCAATCGCTTCCCTACAAACGGCCGCACGCACGGCGGCAAATTATCTGCGGCAGTGCGGCAACGAGGTCATTTCCCCTGAGAACGAGGACGACGCCACGGCGGAGATTCTTTATAACATTCTCTGCCGCAGGGCCAGCAGTGAGCCGTTCTACCAGCAGGTAAAGTCCGTTCTGGCAGACTACATGGCCTCTGGACGGGACATCAACGCAATTCCCGTCAATGAATTCTATGCCCCTGACAGCATCGACCTTACCCACGGAAACTACATCTGTGTAGATGGGCTGTATTACGCCTATCTTCTTGTCCCATCAGATGGGTATAAAGCGCGCGTTCCCGCCGGTTGGCTTAGCCTTTTGGTCAACGCCGGCGACGGGATCGATCTGGACGTCTTTCTCGCGCGGCAGCCAAAGGACCGCATGGTCAGAAAGCTGGGGCAGCAGCTCCGTATCAACCGCAGCAAAATCAAGGAAACCAGCGATACCAATACGGATTTTGACGATCTCGACGGTGCGATCCGCAGCGGCTATTTTCTAAAAGACGGCCTTTCCAACAACGAGGATTTTTATTATCTGAACCTGCTTATCACCGTGACAGCCGGCAGCGTGGATGACCTTGAATGGAAGGTCGCGGAAATGAAAAAGCTCCTGCTCTCGCAGGATATGGATGTGCAGACCTGTTCCTTTTGTCAGGAGCAGGCTTTTTTGTCCTCTCTCCCTCTGGTTTCTCTGGAGCGCCAGCTCTATGAGCGGTCTAAGCGTAATGTTCTGACAACGGGAGCCGCCAGCTGCTATCCCTTCACCAGCTATGAGATGTGCGATGACAACGGTATTCTTCTCGGCGTCAATAAACACAACAATTCTCTCATCATCGTGGACATCTTCGATTCCCGCGTCTACAAGAATGCCAATATCGCCATTCTCGGAACCAGCGGAGCCGGAAAAACCTTTACACTTCAGCTGATGGCTCTGCGTATGCGCCGCAAGGGAATTCAGGTCTTTATCATCGCGCCGCTCAAAGGGCATGAGTTTCACCGGGCCTGTTCCAACATCGGCGGACAGTTTATCTCCATATCTCCGGCTTCTCAAAACTGCATCAACATCATGGAGATCCGCAAGGCAGATAAGTCCGTGGACGATCTGCTGGATGGCCCCGGCGCGGAAAAATCTCTGCTGGCAGCCAAAATTCAGCGGCTGCACACGTTTTTCAGTCTCTTAATTCCGGACATGTCCCACGAGGAGCGGCAGCTTCTGGATGATGCCATGATCTGCACCTACGGGGTCAAGGGCATCACACATGACAATGCTTCTCTGGAACAGACGAAAAATCCAGGGTGCTATAAAGAAATGCCGATCTTGGGAGACCTGTATGAAATTCTCGCCGCCTCTCCGGAAACAAAGCGCCTTGCCAACATCCTGAACCGGCTGGTCAACGGCTCTGCCCGCTCCTTCAATCAGCAAACCAATGTGGCACTGGACAACAAGTACATCGTCCTTGATATTTCTGAGCTGACCGGTGATCTGCTGACGGTGGGGATGTTTGTTGCTCTTGACTTTGTATGGGACAAGGCCAAAGAGAACCGCACGGCGGAAAAAGCCATCTTCGTGGACGAATGCTGGCAGCTCATCGGCGCCAGCAGCAACCGGCAGGCCGCCGAATCCGTTCTGGAGCTTGCCAAGACGATCCGCGGCTATGGCGGCAGCCTTGTCTGCGCCACACAGGACCTCAATGACTTTTTTGCGCTGGACGACGGTAAATATGGCAAGGGCATCATCAACAACAGCAAAACGAAGATCCTGCTGAATCTGGAGGAGGAAGAAGCCCAGCGTGTTCAGGGTGTTCTTCACCTTTCTGAAGCCGAGCTGATGGAAATTACGCACTTTGAGCGCGGCAGCGCTCTCATCAGCACAAATAACAATAATATTGCCGTGGAGATCAAGTGCAGTCAAATGGAAAAGGAATTGATCACCACGGATCGCCGGGAGCTGGCCGAGCTTGCTCAGCGTGCTGCGCCAAAGCAGCATCCATGCTAATCCGTACACAATACGCATTTAAGACGTATAACGCTCCACAACCAACAGCAATACGGCGATTATACGGCTTCAATACGCATAACGAGGAGATGTTTCAATGAAAACGAGGGAACAGATCTATGGGCAGGAAGCCGCCGGCCTCCTGCGGGATGTTTCCATGTACCGCGCTCTGACGGAGATGCAGCTTTTGAAGCTCTATCCGCACAAGGAAAGTAAAATTCGAAATCTGCTGTCCTACCTGCAAAAGCAGGGCCGCATTGTGCAGCGCGGCGAGTATTACCGCATTCCCGCTGATGCGGAGGAGAGCATCGATCACGGGCTTTCAAAGGCCGTTTGGGTTCTTACCGACTTTATGGAGCAGGTAGAATATCACTCTGTCAGCGAGTACCCCGCAAAAATCATCTTTTTTGCGGATGGTGAAGTTTACGAGATCATTTATGCGGAGCCGGGTAAAGAGCAGCTTATCAACCAAATGCTCTCCACGGTAAAAGAGGTTCCGCCCAAATACATCGTTCTGATTGAGCAGCCGGAGCAGATCGCCGAGATCCACACACCAAACACCAGCGGCTACTGTACCGTCTCTTCGGGCGGCGAAGTGCAGTATTATCAAATCGAATAAGGAGTTTTTTCTTGAACAGGGCCATTATATCACAAAGAATTACATCTATTCTGGCTGAGATCGAACGGCTGAACAATGCGCTCTATGCCATGAACACGACGGATATCCAGCGTTATCCCGACAACTACGAGGTGTTGTCCACGGATGCGGCGCTGCGGGCCGAGCGGATCACCTGCCGGCTGCGCCACCTGATCTATGCCACTACCAGCATCAAAAAAGAGGAATATCTGCGGTCTGCTGAAACCATGCAGGGTATTGAGATCAGCGACAATGACGGCATTCTGGAGATCAAGCTCCCGTGCCTTCTGCCAAAGCGCAGGCAGCGCCAAAGCACGGAGTTCCTGTTGGATCCGTTTACCTCCGCGCTCTCCGATTACGCCGCCCACCACACCATGCCGCAATTTCAGCATTGTGTGGTCTGCTTTTCCCATATCTATGCGCAGGAGCTGCCAGAGCGCCGTATCCGCGATTATGACAATCTGGAACTGAAGCAGTTTCTGGATGTTGCAGCCTCCTTCATCTTGACGGATGACAATGGGCTGCTGTGCGACGCCTACAACACCACGGAGCTGGGCGAAGAGGATTGCACACGGCTTTTTCTCATGGACAGCACGCAGTTTCCGGCCTGGCTTGCAGAGCGCCAGAATGGTGTAAAAAGCATATCGGATTTTTGACCTTTTATGGGCGCTTATTTTCCAAGGTACAAAAAGCGCCCTGAAAGCGCTGAAAATACTGCGTTTTTTCAAGGCGCTCCGGCCGCAAAATTACCCAAGCTATAAAGCCCTACGGTAAAATATCGTACAAGGAGGCAGCACGGTTTATGCCTCGAAAGCCCCGGCAGCTGCCAGCTCAAAATACGCTGCCCTATCTTCTTTTGACATTAACCGCCCTCTGCGGTGAATACCCCATCCGTCAAATCAGCCACCTGCCGGGTGGTTCCGCATACCTCGAAAGTGTCGTTACCGCTCTCCGGCGAGATGGGCTGCTGCATACCTTCTCCAAAGACGGCCTGCGTGGACTTCGGCTCACCTCGTCAGCCAAACGGCTGCTGTTGGCTGATGATCCCGAATGGTTTTCAGCCTACCTGACCGGCAGTTCTGAGCCAAACAAGCTCAAAAGCGAAATTCCCAGACGGCTCCGGCTTCACCGGATGGCTGAGATCCTGACCATCATGCACAACGCTGACATTCCGGCCTTTCCATGGGAAAAGGCCCCTTTTTCCGCTGCCAGCCAAAGTGCGGCAATCCCCGCCTATTACACCTCCAGAGAGGTCAAAGAGATCGGCCCGCAAGGGGCGAAAATCAAAAGTTCACGCGCAACCGGCATCCTGCTGACGGATGGCGGTATTTTTTTGACCTATAACACCGCCAAAGCGCAGATGAAATGGGAGTACAAGGCTGAACTGCGGTTCAAAGCTCTGCTGCAAACCGAAGGGGTCATGCCCGATGCGGAGATTTCCGGGATCGTGTTCGGCTCCACCATGGAACAACTTTCTATCCTGACGCAGCCGGACACGCACAGCTATTTCCTGCTGGATGGAAGCTTTCCGCATTTCTACTATCTGACCAATGACCGTTATGGCGAAGCGATCCTTCGCCTCTTATGCGACACGCAGCAGCGCAGGACGCTCGATGCAATCCTTGCAGACGGACTCCATGAGGGGATACCAAATTGGCGCGTCGAGAACGACGCCATTGACAGCGAGGGGAATCCTGTTCTATTCGCCTACACCTGTGATTTTCCTCGCATCCGGCGTTTCGATACCGCGCTGGAGCTGCACGGAATGACGGGGACATTGATCTGCTTCGATTACCAGGAAGAAGCCTTGCGGGAGATCTGCGGGCAGCGTGTGATACTGCAAAGCATTGATTTTCAACAGTTTGAAAGGAGCGTGCTCTATTCCTAAAAAGAAGCTGATTCAGCTTTTCATTATCATTCCAATCGCTGCGCTGGCGCTGCTCTATGGGAGTGGCTACCTCTCGCAGCTTTTTTCCAATTACCGTGCATGGCAGGAGGCCGGCGCCGTGTTTGGGACATCTCCCGCATTCCCAGACGCCGGATTCGTTCCCTGCCTTGCGGCAGCCTTCCATTTTCCGTATGGGCTGTATGGCCTCGGCCTCTGCATCGGTGCGCTGGCGCTGCTGATCCTCATGGTCATGCGGATGGGCTACAGCGAAGGCGGCGAATACGACCGGCGGCGCAACCTTGTCTATTCCAACAAGGGAACCTACGGCACCGCAGGCTTTATGTCCCGCAAGGAGCTGACCGAGGTACTTGACCTTGTGCCAGACATTCGCAAGCATTCCGGCACGATTCTCGGAGAGCTGGATCATCAGGTCATTTGTATTCCTCCAAAGACTCGATTTAACGGGAATCTTGCGGTTTACGGCGCCAGCGGCTCCAAGAAGACAAGAGCCTTTTGCGTCAACATGATTCTCCAATGCGCGGCGCGGAAGTCAAGCCTTGTGATCTGCGACCCCAAATCCGAGCTTTATGAAAAGACCAGCGAATATCTGCGGGATCAGGGCTATACCGTCCGTGTGTTCAATCTGGTCACACCGTCAGCCTCCGATTCATGGAATTGTCTTGCGGAGGTCGGCGGTCAGGAATTGATGGCCCAGCTTTTTTGTGACGTCATCATCAAGAATACCGGCGGCGAGGAACGCGACCACTTCTGGGACAGCGCCGAAATGAATCTGCTCAAGGCGCTGGTCCTCTATGTTTCCACCAGCTATCCCAAGAAAAAGCAAAATATCGGCGAGGTGTATCAGTTGATTGCCGCCAGCTCCGAACAGGAGTTGAACGCGCTTTTTGGTGTTCTTCCGGTTACGCATCCTGCCAAAGCGCCATACAGCATTTTCAAGCAGGCGTCAGAGGGTGTGCGCGGCGGCGTTATCATCGGGCTCGGCTCCAGACTGCAGGTTTTCCAAAACCGAGATATTCGCAACATCACATCCTACAACGAGATCGATCTGGAACTCCCGGGAAAGCAGCCATGCGCGTATTACTGCATTACCAGCGATCAGGACAGCACCTTTGATTTCCTCTCCTCGCTGTTTCTTTCCTTCGTGTTTATCCGCCTGGTTCGCTATGCGGACGAACAATGTCCTGGCGGGGAGCTTCCGGTTCCTGTTCATGTACTTGGTGAAGAGCTGTGTGCCTGTGGAGTGATCCCAGATCTATCGAGAAAAATTTCGGTCATTCGTTCCAGAAACCTGTCCATGTCATGTGTGTTCCAGAACTTAGCTGGCCTTCAGAACCGCTATCCCTACAACCAGTGGCAGGAAATTCTGGGCAACTGCGATGTGCAGCTTTTTCTTGGCTGTACAGATGCTCTGACGGCGGAATTTATTTCTGACCGGACCGGCGAGGCCAGTATCTCTGTCACCAGTAAAGCCAAACAGCTCGGAACATGGCGCGTATCCAATTACACGCCTGAATACCGGGAAACCAGCGGTGTCGGCCGGCGCAAGCTGATGACCATGGACGAGGTGCTGCGTATGGATATTGATAAAGCCCTGATCCTCATTCGGGGCAAGAATGTACTGGAGGTGGATAAGTACGACTATTCCAAACATCCCGAGGCGAAGAAGCTGCGGCCGAGCAAGGCCGCCTCCCATGTCCCTGCATGGCGGGCAAATCAGCCGCAGGAAAAGCAAACTCCATCGGCGCCGCCTTCTCAGGCAGCGGAAAAGAAGCCGGCGCAAAAGAAAAAGCCTGCACCGGCTGAAAAAGTCGTTGCCGTAACCAAAGAATCCATTATGAAGAAAAAGGAGGATACTTAATGCCCAAGAAAAAAACGATCCCGCCCCCTGATGATTTCTCCTCAGAGTTCATGGAAGCCGAATCCGCCAAAGAACTTTCTGAGCAGCAGGTGGAGGCCGCCGTCAGCGACAACACGGAAACTCCGCTGGCAGAACCCCCGGAAGTTGATCTCGGCTCCGGCGATGTGAGCGGCACAGCAGATGTTGAGGAAAACGAGCTGGATGCCGAAAACACCGCTGATGCCGCAGAGACTGTCCCTGTTTCCGATGAAAAGGCTGAGGACCCGGAGTACGACAGCATTTTGCAGGAGCTGAACAGCAGCACTCCGGCACCCCTTGACAGCAGCGGCGAAAATGCTCTGGATGCGCTTTTGCTGGAAGGAAATGTGGAAAATGCTCCGCCCGCTGAAGATGAAACGGAATCCGCAGATGGTGAAACTGCTCCGCAGCCTACCGCCCCTCCCGCACCTGCCGGACGACGTGACTCCTACATTCTGACCGTTGATGCAAAAGACCGTATCGAAACGGAAGAAGAGCGCCGTGAGGTCATCTGGCATGAGATCAAGACCTCGCATATTGCCGGTCGTATTTTGACCGGAACGTTGGACGGCGTGGAGCAGACCCCTTCCGGCCGTACTATCGTTGTCGTTGACTACAAGGGTTATCGCATTGCGATCCCGCTGAAAGAAATGATGCTCTATTCCGGGCCCGTTCCGTATGGGGCGAAATACAAGCCGTTTATGGAGCGGATGAACAGTATCCTTGCAACCATGCTCACCGCGGAGATCGATTTCATCGTCCGGGGCCTGGATAACACCGCCCGCAGCGTTGTGGCAAGCCGCAAGGCCGCTATGCTCCGTAAGCGTCAGACCTTCTATCTGGACACCAACGAAGATGGCGTCCCCATGATCTATGAAGGGCGCGTCGTACAGGCGCGCGTCATTGGCGTTGCGGAAAAAGTCCTGCGTGTGGAAGTGTTTGGCGTGGAGTGTACGATTTTCGCCCGTGATCTGTCTGCCGCATGGTTCGGTGACGCCCGCGAGTATTACAGCGTCGGCGACCGTGTTCTTGTCCGTGTGCTCACCATTGACCACGACGACATCAACCATATTTCCATCACAGCAGATATCCGCAGCGTTTCGTCCGCCGCCAACCAGAGCAATCTGGATAAATGCGTCCTGCAGGGCAAATATGCCGGCAGAGTGACCGATGTGCGACACGGCGTTGTGTTCATCCGGCTCAACAACGGTGTCAACGCGGTTGCCCACACCTGCTATGACCGGCGAATGCCCGGAAAAAAAGACGATGTCAGCTTTGCCGTTACCCGTCTGGATGAGGAACGCGGCATCGCTGTCGGCATCATCACCAGAATCATCAAACAGAATTTGTAAAAAAGGAGAGGCCACCATGAAGAGCTTATCAAAGCTGGCCCTTTGCCTGCTGCTTGCCATGTCGCTGACGGTCAGCGCCTTTGCCGCTCAGGTTCCCGATTCGTTGGTAGCGGAAAATCTGAACGGCCAGCAGCGGCTTGTAAAAACCTACACGCTTTCCCCGGAGGTTGACCCAGATGAGCTGAAGGAAGAGAACTTTTCCTACGACGGCTATCTTTATACCTGGGCCTATACCACCAAGGTGGAACACCCGTATCTGGAAAGCAAAACTGTAACGGAAACCGTCACAGTCAACACCGCCAAAAATGACCTTGCGCAGATCCTCGCAGAACTTTCGCCCAGTATGCCCTATGAAAAAGACGGATTCTCCGGCGAGTTGGCGCTGGATCATACCACGCTTTCCACAGAGGCGTCCGGCTACACCACCAAATACAGCAAAACCACCGAGACGAAGGTAATCGGCAATCTGGATCGCAACGACATGTCTTATGTGCCGGCCACGACCGTCAAAAACGGGAAAACGCTCACCCTTGCCAATGTGGAATGGCAGGTCACCGGCACGGCGCTCGTCGGCGAGGCGCTGGTTCCTGCCCAGTATCAGGCGGTCGCCACCTATTCCGCCTCCAGCAGCTATCAGGCTGCCACAGGCTATGTCACCACGGCGGAATATCACGGAACCGTTACTTCGGAAGGCGTGGACAGCATCACTTATACCGTGGTTTACACCGGAAGTGAGATCGTCCCCGTAAAAACACATATCTGGGATAACGGCAGCCTTGCCGCTCCGCTGCTGATCATCGCTGCCGTGCTGCTCTGCGCGGGCATCGCCGCCGCTGCACTCATCCTACTGCGCCGCCGCAAAAATGTCTATGTGTATGTTCCGGACAGCAAGCCCCGAGAGTACCGGCTGATTGCAAAGTTCCGTGTGGAGCCTGACAGCGAGGTTCCCGCTATTGATGCAGGCGCTCTCACACTGAATCCGGGAGATACCGTCGCGGTTGAGGTGAAAAAATCCCTTGCCAGGCATCTGGCTGGGCGCGAGTTCACCGTTTCTTTCCCGCAGAGCGACCATACTTACACGATCCAAGCCAGCAAGCACAATGACTGGCATGAATTTACCGTTCCCGCTGAAGAAGGACAGGAGGCTCCCGTATGAAGAAGTTTTTCTCATTGACTTTGACTCTGGCTGCCATGCTTTCTGCGATGGCGGTCAGCGCACAGGCTGCCGATTATTCCTTTGAAACCGATGGCACCCCGGAATACTATCCCGCCTCTTCCTATGAGGACGTCTACGGCTCCCGCTACAATTACGGCGAAAAAAATGTGGTGGACTACCAGATCCCCAAGCTGGAGTACGGGCAGCTCAGCACCACCCAAACCGGCGTGATGGAGAAAATCATGCTGCCCGGTCTTCAGGGCATTTCTGCATCCGGCAGCGGCATTTACGGAATTTCTTCCGGCGGCGGGACTGTCGAGATCCCAGGTTTCCTGCAGGACGGTTCCACAACCTCCCCTGCGACGCCCGCTTTCACGGAGCTGACACAGGATTTTCTGCTCTCCAACGGTGCCGTCGGAAAGATCTCCATTCCTGCCATCGGAGTTAAGAATTACTATCTCTGGGAATGTGAAACGACTGCCAGCATGAAAAAGGGGCTGGGGCATTTCACCAGTACCAGCGTCTGGAACGGCAATGTGGCTGTCTGCGGGCATAATCGCGGCGCCAAATATGTGATTGGCAGCATCAAGAATCTGGATGTGGGTGATAAAATCACCTATACCACATCCATGGGTACCCGCACCTATCTGGTGGAGACTGTGACCAAAATCAGCAGCAGCGATTGGAGCTATTTGTCCTCTACCACGGATAACCGAATGACTCTCCTTACCTGCGTTGCCGGAGATTCCGGTCAGCGCTGGTGTGTGCAGGCTGTTCAGGCCTCTTAAAAATCTTTTGTTGAAAAAGCCGCTTTATGATCGTAAAGGAATAGTAGATCAAAAATAAGGAGGCTTTTCCATGAAGAAGCAGATCCTCACGATGTTTACGGGCCTTTTTATCGGCGCTATTATCACAGGCGGAGCTTCCGCCTATGCTGCGGGAATCCTCGCTGAACGCAGCAACCATCGTATTTTTGTCGATGGGCAGGAGGTGCAAATGGAAGCGTATGGTATTGCTGGACACAACTATGTGAAACTCCGCGACATTGGAAAAGCGGTCGGCTTCAATGTGTTCTGGGATGCGGACAGCGGATGTGTGCAAATTGAAACCGGTGCGCCTTACACCGGCGAGGATCCCTCCGCTGAAGCTGTTCCGTCTGCTGCTGCGCCTTCTGATGTGGGTGCTGCAAAGCAGGATATTGTAGCTCGCACCAACGCCCTCCGTGCGGAGCGAGGCATCGCAGCTTTGACTGCCGATGATCAACTGATGCGCGCCGCGCAGGTGCGGGCCGATGAAATGGCTGCCACAGGTACCTATTCTCATACCAGACCGGACGGCAGGAAGTATTACACCGTTACGGACTGCAGGCAGGTTGGGGAAAATATCCACCAGATCCCGCTGCTCTATCTTGCGCAGCAAAAAACCGCGCTTGCGGAAACGCTCGTATATTCATGGTCAAAATCCGCAGGACACATGGAAAACATGACCGATGAAAGCTATGCGGCTATCGGCGTCGGCCTTGCACGAGGGACTGACGCCAACGGCTTGGAGTGCTGGTACTGTGTCCAACTATTTCTTCGCAGCGGATACAGCATTTCGGCGGTGGACAAGCCGGCAACAAAGTAAATCCCGTTATCCTATATCACAAAGCAGACCGGGAAGCCTCGGTCTGCTTTTTCTTGTGCAATTTTGCAAGGAGGTAGCTCATTGAAAAAATTAAGAACCAGGCTCGTCTCGGCGTTTCTCCTTATCATGACGCTGTTGACGCTGCTCCCGACTTCCGCGCTGGCCGCTTCCAGCACCGGAACAGGGATCAAGCCTACCAGCAACACAAACTACTGGACAACGCGGCTTCTCCATGACGGTACGCCTTACAGCTATAAGCCCCCGATGGCGGCAGGCAAAATGCTCTACTGCCTGGATCGCGGCTATGGCTACCGCTGGGGTACTCCGTCGTTCCTCAACTCTTACACCTATACCTCCGCCACCGGCGCGGACGCGGACGCTGTCCTGAAAACGGCGCTGGCGCAGAGCGGCATGGGTGAACTGGATGCCCAGCAGCTTGAAAACTTCAAATGGATGATGTCATTCATCGTGGACTATAAGGGTGACATCCCCGGCAGCCTTTTTATGGCCGCGCAGACGTATGTATGGGATCACCAGACCTTCAAGGGTGAGGGCGATGGTGACATCGATGGCGGTGGTTACGCCAACGCCGATACCTATGAAATGTATCTGGGCTATATCGATTGGATGTTGAAAGAAAAGGCCAAGGAAGACGCAGAATTTCAGCGCCAAATTGAAGAATACGCAGAACAGGGCATCATCGCCACTGTGGTAGAAGATGAAGCTGCAAAATGGGCGGTCTACGCGAAATCCAGCGTTAAGGGGCGTCAGGCTTTCTTTAACTATTATGCGCCGAGAAAACTCGTCACCAATACAACTGAGCCGGGAAAGCCTCCAGCTGGGGACGCTGATATTACGCTGCGGAAGGTTGCCGCAGGAACGACCCGTGGTTTGGATGGCGCAAAATTTAATATTTACCGCGACGGTCAGATCGTCGGCAGCGATGTGACCCAAAATGGCGGAATCATTGAGGTCAAGGATGTCACCAAGGGCCTGTGGTCCTTCGTGGAAACCGAGGCTCCGGAGGGCTACTGCGCCGACTCTACGCCCATCAGCGTCTATGTCGATACCACCGATGGCGACAAGCAGTACACGGTCACTGCCGAAAATTACGCACTGCCCGATATGAAGATCACCAAGCGGGACGCCATGAGCGGCAAGCCCATCGCTGGCACGGTGTTTTCCATTAAGTCCGTTACCGGCAGCTATTCCACCTCCGTCACGACCGGGACGGACGGCTCCGCAACGCTCTCGGCCATTCCTACCGGTGTCTATGTTGTGCGTGAGGAATCCGTTCCCGAGCCGTACATCGTAACCAATACCGAGCAGACCGTGGCGCTGCGCCCCGGCAAGACCTCCGAGGTCACTTTCGTTGACTATGAAAAGCCCGGCCTTGAAATCATCAAGAAGAACATTGCCAACGGGGAACCCATCGAGGGCGTGACCTACCGCATCGAGCAGATCGACGGCAGCTTTTCTACCAGCGCCACGACCGATAACCATGGGCGGATTTTCCTCGACTCTGTTCCTGTTGGCACATTCAAAGTAACGGAGATCAATGTCCCCAGTCATGTCATTCTCTGCCCCATCCCCCAGGAAGTGGCGCTGAAACCCGGCGAAACCTCTACCGTCACCTTCTTTAACGCGCTCAAGCCCAGTCTGGAGATCCGCAAGGTGGACAGCGTCACCGGTGATCCCGTCAAGGGTGCCAAGTTCCAGATCTGGTATGGCAGCAACCATACCGACACCGGTGAGCTCAACGACCTCGGCACTTACTTTTCTGACGCAAGCGGAAAAATCATTCTCCCAGAGATCAAGGATGGCTGGTACAAAGTAACGGAATTGGAACCGGCGTCCGGGTATGCCATCAAGGAGCCTGCCACGCAGGAATGCTTCATCGCCGGTGGTGAGAGCAAGGTGCTGACCTTTGAAAACACGCCCCTTTCCGCCATCATCATCCGCAAGGTGGACAGTGAGAGCGGTCAGCCGCTGGAAGGTGCATGGTTTAGAATCCGCTACCTCGGCGGCACCTCCGGTACAGGCGGCACGGTCATCGGCGAGTACCGCACTTCGAGCAACGGAACCATTGTCGTGACCGGCCTCAAGGCAGGCACTTATGTCTGCGAGGAGATCTCTGCGCCGGACGGGTACGTGATCACCGACGCTGCGGAAACGGTCTATCTCTCCGGTAAGGATCAGGACGTCATTACCGTGACTTTTGGCAACGATAAAATGGGTTCTCTGCTCATTGTCAAAAAGGACGCCGTGACCGGCGCTCCCATTTCCGATGTGGAGTTCTTCATCACCGATTCGGACGGAAGTGTGATCGGCAACGCCAACGGAAAGTATGTGACCGATAGCGCAGGCACCATCCGCATTGATGACCTGACCCCCGGCATGACGGTCATCGCGAAAGAGGTGCGGGCAAAAGACGGCTATATTCTGGACGATACCCCGCAGAGCATCAAGATCAAGCGCAATGCCGTGATGACGATGGAGTTCCGCAACCAGCCCAAGGGCGGCGTGCTCGTGAAAAAGGTGGACGCTGTGACGAACGCTCCCATCTCTGACGTGGAGTTCCTTGTCACGGATTCCGACGGCAATCTCATCGGCAATGCCAACGGCAAGTTCGTGACGGACAGCGCAGGTGCGTTCACGATTACGGATGTTGCACCTGGTACGACGCTTATCATCAAGGAAACCCGCGCGAAGGCGGGGTACATTCTCGATGATACCCCGCAGACGGTTAAGGTCAAGTCCAATGAAGTTGTCACGGTGGAGTTCCGCAACGCCCCCAAGGGCAATCTCATCATCGTCAAGCAGGATTCCGTGACAAAGGAGCCGTTGGAGGGCGTTCAGTTCAAAATCACCTATGCGGACGGCTCGTATGTAGATGCTGCGGGCGGTACGCTGTCCTCCACCGGTCTGTACTGGACGGATAAGGCAGGTAAAATCTCCATTTCCGGCATCTCCGGCACCATAGTAGCGACGGAGGTGAAATCGATCCCCGGCTACACGATCGATGAAAACACCCGTACCCAGACCGTGGTTGTCAACCCCAACGATACACAGACTCTCCACTTCTACAACACGCCTGTTGGCGGCGTGGAGATCATCAAGGTCAACGAGGATAACCACAGTGAGCGCATCCCCAACACGACCTTTGAGATCCGCAAGGTGGACGATGCCTTGGTGGATACTGTTACGACGGACAAAAATGGCCGTGTGTTCGTGGCTCTAGAGGATGGCAGCTACTATGCAAAAGAGGTCACATCGAACAAATCGTTCCGGCTGGATGATACGCCCCACTATTTTGAGATCAAGGACGGCAAGCGTGTGACGCTTCAGGTGACCAACAAAAAGCTCAGCGGCATCGTCATCCACAAAATCGACAGCGTCACGGGAGAGGGGATCTATGGCGTAAAGTTTGTCCTCTATGACGCGAACAAGAAGCCCATCGGCGAGTACACCTCGGACGATGAGGGCTACATCTACATTGACGAGATCCCTGGCGGGCTGAGCGGCCGCTTTTATCTGAGAGAACTGGAAGCCGCCCCCGGCTACACGCTGGATAAGCAGTATAAGACCGTCTATGTCTCTCCGGGCAAGACCGTGGAGATCGAGTGGGAAAATACCGCTGTTACGGGCCAGATCCAGATTTATAAGTACGCCGCTGAGTATAACGAGGTCACCGGCACCGCCGCAGGCACCCCGCTGAAGGGCGCTGTTTATGAGATCGTCAATGCCCGCAGCGGCAAGGTGGTGGACTACATCACGACGGATTCCCGGGGTGTTGCGGCCAGCAAGCCGCTGCCGCTGACCCGCTATCAGATCCGAGAGGTCACAGCGCCCGCCTATTGGCAGCTCGACCCTACCGTGCATGATGTGACGCTGGAATATCCCGGTCAGATTATCAAGCTCTCTGCCTATGATAAGCCTGCCAGTCTCGGCGTTACCATCACCAAGCGCGGCAACGCACAGGTCATGGCAGGCCAGTCCATGCGCTATGATCTGACGGTGGCGAACACCTCCAACGTGCCGCTGGAATCCTTCTTCTGGCACGATAAAATTCCCTATGATGTGGCTCGTCCCACGACGCTGACCACCGGCACCTACAGCGCACGGCTCAATTACCGCGTTCTTTACAAAACCAATTACAACACGAGCTATCAGGTGTTGGCGAGCAACCTGCTCACCAGCAACAACTACAGCTTCAGCCTCAACGCCATTCCCATGCAGGCAGGCGAAGTGGTGACCGACATCTATTTTGACTTCGGTAAGGTTCCTGTCGGCTTCCAAAGCGTTGTTAATCCCACGCTGAGCGTGATGGTGAACGGAAACGCGGTCAATGGCTATCAGATGGTCAACCGTGCCGATGTGGGCGGCAAATATCAGGGTACATGGCAGACCGCAACGGCAAGCTGGGTAACGATCATCCGCCGTCTCTGGAATACACCTACACTCCCCAAGACTGGCTACTAAATCCAATCCTTTTCAGGGGAAGCGCCCTATCCGGGGCGCTTTCCCAATTCTAATGTGAGGAGTTGAACCATGAAACACAAGAAAGGATTTGCTGCCGTCCTTTTGACGCTGATCATCAGCGCGCTGCTGTCCGTTTCCGCCTTTGCCGCCTCTGACGGCTTTTCTGATGTGCCGGAGGCATCTCCGTTTTATGAAAGCGTCACTTACCTTGCTGGGCAGGGCATTACTTACGGTACGGGAAACGGCTGGTATGCACCGGACACACCGATTACGGTGCGCCAATGGGCAACGATGCTCTGCCGGGCCTTTGATAAAGAAGACACCCTTTCGGATCCTGCCGGCTATGGCGGTGATGCCTGTATCAACCAGGGCTATGCGGATGGATGGCTGAATCTGCTGGCTATGGCGGCGCCGGACTCCAGCTTGTGCCGCTATGCCATCTATGAAAGCGGCTTTGCTGCCTTTGACATTGCCCTTTACAGTTCTCAGCTCTACCCGGAGGGGGAAGCCCTGTCTTCGCAGGACAATGCTTTCCACGCTGCTGTGAGCTTTGGCTTATGCGAAGACACCTGTGCAGGGACGGACATCATCACACGGGGCGAGGCTGCGGATCTTCTCTATGCTCTTTTGACCGGGGAATTTACCGTTGCGCCGCCGCCCATTCTGGAGACGATCCCTCTGAACAATAAAGAGGGCGTCCATCTGAACAGCTATCTGCTGGAACTTCAAAAGATCCCGGAGCCGATCCGGCAGGCATTTGCGGAAAGAGAGTGGCAGTACACGTAACCGTAAAAGCAAGCAGCGGCTGGACATTGCGGTCTATATAGATTGGCCTGTTCTACTTAAAAAGTAAAGTTTTAGTCAAAACTGACTACTAGCACAGTTGCGCTTTTGGCTGCCCTGTCCGGCCAATCCATTCGCTTACAAATAATTTGACAGAATCCGCCACAGGCTTCATAATAGGGGGACATATGAAATAGGAGGGCCAATATATGCTTATCTATTTAGCCGTGATTGACTCCCCTGAAGGAAAAATTAAATTCGAGATCATATACGAGCAATATAAGAATTTGATGTTTTATACGGCAAACAAAATTCTGGGTGACACGCGAGATTCTGAAGACATCGTGCATGATGCTTTTCTAAAGATAATCGAAATTATTGACAACATTGACGATCCAAAGTGTCCCCAAACTAGGTCTTTGATCGTTACTATAACCGAAAATAAGGCCATTGACCTATACCGCCGGCGGCAATCAAAAGCCGTTGTCTCTTTTGAAGAAGAATACATCGGCGTCCCGGATCAGTCTGTGATTGAGCAAATTGAAGATGGTGAACTACTGTCCAAAGCCATTGCGTCCCTGTCTGGAAAATACCGCGAAGTGCTTTTGATGAAGTACGCACGGGGATATTCCATGGACGAAATAGCTGAAATCCTGTCTATGTCAAAAGAGAATGTAAAAAAGACGATCCAGCGGGCCAGAAAAAAGTTGAGCGATTATTTAGATCGAGAGGAGGCGTAGTTTGTGGAAATTACAGAGGAAATGCTATATAAATACGCTCCCGCGGCAGAAAAGCTCTGGCTTGGTTCTCTCCCACCAGATGATCAGATTCCAGAGCATCAGTTCTCCCAGCGCTTTGAACGAAAAATGAAGAAGCTCATTCGGTATCAGCGGCATTCACCCTCAATGCGACAATTCATGCGAATTGCCAGACAGACTGCCGTAGTTATTTTGGTAGTAGTATCACTCAGTTTCTCCTGTTTGATGACAGTTGAGGCATACCGGGCGAAGTTTATAGAGGTCGTTACCGAGGTATTCTATGACTTGACGCACTTTACCTTCTTTTCTTCCTGGAGCGGCGACATCGGGTTAGGGGAAATTAAGTTTGGCTACCTGCCAGATGGAATGGTTGAAGTTCAACGTGAAACCTTTGAGAAGACGCAAGGACAAACGATCTATTTTGAGGACGATCATGGCTATCAAATAAAAATCAGTCAGACATTGCTTACTGATGATACGAATTCGGATCTCATTTTAGATTCCGAGGACGCAGATGCCACAACAATTGCGTTTGGTGATGGAGATGCTGTCCTAATTGAAAAAGAGGGTACTTCGACTTTAATGTGGGAAGATACCCCCTATTTAATGCTTTTGACAGGTGATTTCCTACCAGAAGAGATTGTCAAAATTGCTAATGGGATCACTATATCTAAATAAATCAAAAAATTCCCAATTTAAGTGACCCCAAATCACCTCCTTCTTCGTAACTGTATTCAGTTGAGGAAGGAGGTGATTTTTATGTGCAAAAACAAATTCAAAAAAGTGATGAGCTTAATCTGTGCTACTACCTGTATTCTTTCCCTGTCTATTCCGTGTATGGCTGCCGATACGACTTCGCCGGAGGATAGTGTCATCGAACTTCGGATGACGAACATCAACGATGCTCAATGTGTATTGACAGTAAAAGATGGGAAAGCTGCTGCACGGGCTGAAGTGGGCGGCAAGCGTGGTTCTGAAAAGTGCAAAATTGTCCTGAAGATTCAGGTACAGCAAGGAACCCGCTGGGTTACCGTTGACTCGTGGACAGTAGAAAAAGACGGTCGTAACGCTTCGATTGAGGAGTCGGTCAAGGCCGAGAGCGGCAAAACCTATCGTGCGCAGGCCACAGTAACGGTATGGCTTGATGGCAAATCCGAAAGCAAAACCATTACTACAACCGAGAAAACGGCATGAACCTTATTAGTTGAGGGGTATTCCGCATATATGCGGAATACCGAGTCCTTGTAGGACTCGGTATTTCAAATAATGAAGAATCGAATGGAGATGTTGAGATGAAAAAACAAATTTTTGATACTCCTCACATTTTACATGAATAAACACGCCGATACAATCCGCTTTTGCTTAGGAGGTATGAAATGAAATATTTACACAAGAGAATCTCTGCATTCATTCTGAGTGTTTGTATGTTGCTAACGCTATCCCCGTGTGCGTTTGCTGCTGAGACTTGGGAGCCCGCAGACGAATCAGTTCAAGCAACAGCTAGTGTTGCCTATAATACAAGCGGCGTTAACTTTGCAGGTGTAGCCACTCCTCGTAAGAATAAGGCAATTGTTGTCATTCCTGGTGTATTAGGTTCTCAATTACAGAATAGTTCTGGCCAAATGGTTTGGAATTTTATTGACCGTTCGATGCAGCTTGAATGCAATACCAACGGCACCTCTAAAAATACTATCACACCCTATACAAAGGATGGATATGGCGCTGGCGATATTTATAAAAAGTTGTACGAACGTCTACAAAACAAGTATCAGAATACATATGATATTCTCTTTTTTAGCTATGATTGGCGACTTAGCAATACCACTTCAGCGGCCAGTCTTGCGATTGCCATTAATAAAAATTACGATGAAGTAATTTTGGTGGCTCACAGTATGGGTGGCTTAGTTGCTTCCAAATATTTGGCGAATTCCTCTGTCAATAGAAATAAAGTTGACAAGCTCATTACCATTGGAACTCCATACACTGGTGCTGTTAAGCTGCTGGATGTTGCCGAAACTGGTGACATGGGTGCCGCAGTAAACCTTTTTGCGCCTAAAGACAATTTGAAAACCATCATGGCTAATTTCCATTGCACCTATCAGCTTGCCCCTACCACACGATACGGAGATAATTATGGTGCATATATCAAGGTGGGTACCACAAACAAAAGCGGCTCTGCCGCACGGAGTTATTATTCTCAACTCCCATGGGCTACTGTTAATGGAAATACAAAGACAATGTATGATGCTGCAACAACATTCCATAGCAGTTTGATTGTAAATGGTACCCATATCGCCAATAGTTCCTTGGTGGATACTTATAAAATCGTCGGCTATGGCATAGATACTTTTTCAAAAATTCTTTATGATGCAAATGGCAATTATCTTGATTGCGAGGCAAATAACGATGGTGATGGAACCGTAGCACGTTATAGTGCTAGTAACACATTGTCCTGTACCACAGCGAATAAGGTCTATCAGTATGAGGGTAAGCACACTAATCTAGTAAAAAATCTTGATGTTTTAACAAAGGTTTGTGAAATCATTGATGGCACCGCAACTAGGAGCGCAAACTCCAGCGAAGATATTGAGGTCAATGAAAAGGGGTGGATTATCGGGGCTAATAATAAACGAATCTACATTGTACTTGACGAATCTGCCGATGTAAGCATTCTTGATAGCAATATGAATAGCCTTTCTGTGGATGATTATAACTTCCTTCTTGATTGCCAAGGTAATCAGGTCGGTTATATGACATTCATTGGTCTTAACCGAATCAAATATGTTCTGTATGATGATAGTTACATTGTCAATGTAAATGATAATGAGAACATTGACTACATCAAAATTGAATATCAAGATGATGGATATTATGAATTTAGTGCAAGTTATGAACAATTGCCTTCCAATACAGTGAGTATATCTTTGCCCGAATATGCCAATATGAATCCAACTGTTCAGACCGTTGGAGAAAGTAGTCTTTCGGCCTCAGCTGTTTCTACCATTATTACTCCTACAAATATTATGGATGCTGCTCAACTCGCGGAGCGAAATGATTACTAATTCATAACGGAAGGGGAGGCCTGTATGTTTCGACTCGATATTGACTTTTTCCCGCTCTTGATTCTTGTGCCTGCTATTATGCAGTTTACCATCTGCTTGCTGGCTGGTAAAAAAATGAGATTTTGCATCGGAATTCTCCCGTTTGCATTTTTATCTTTTGCGGGATATGGATACATTGCAGATCGGGCTTGGAACCTCCCGTATCCTGGGTTATTTGAATCAGACTTTATGATGAGCAGTGCGATGGCCGGTTTTTTAGCATTTGGTGCCATGTTTATAGGAACAATATTAGGTACAATATTATGGGCATTATGGGCCATTTTTCGCAAAATATTAGGAGGTAAATAATGAAAATTAAACGCTGGTTTATTTTCCTTATCGCTGCCTGTTTGCTCGCAACCACAGTTTCCGCACACGGCGATAACATTGAGACTGATGGGTGCGCAGTTTCGCTTCCAATGACTAGATCTATTGATACTACATTTGATTTGGATTTTGGACAGGCGTCTAACTGGTACATCAATTTTGACAATGAGGCTGGACTATTTAAGTTTAATCACAAATATGTCGATGTGTTTTACGATGGATTTGCTAATGCAGATTCAAGCACAATTAAACCCGTTGTAACGATCTATCTCAAAGAAAAAGTTGATGGAACATACGAAACAGTCGAAACCAAGAGAGCCTATCCTGGTAATACATACACCTTTGAACTGCCGAACGGAGGTACTCTTACAGATTACCGTCTGTCGTTCTCGTGTAGTAAGAACGCTGTGTGTACTTTTTCTGTTACAAGCTATAAGTGACTTAAGTTCGGCACAAAAGCCACAATAACTTTAGGAATTCTTCCTTAACAAGCACGAACAGTATAGCGCATAGAAGTCGGCCCTCTGCATCGTTTTCAGAGGGCCGACTGACTTTATTGTAATTTGAGTTCTATGCAATTGCCCTCGCAGTCCACCATTGACTATGAGTACCTTGCAAGGCTGAGTGAAGAGCGGAATATGAGCTGTATCGGGGCAACCAATTACGGAAGCCGCCAAATCACCGTATCCTCGGCGGAAGCCACCGTCCACGAGTTCGGCCACTTTCTCGATGAGCTGATGGGCTTCCCGTCTCAGACGGAAGGCTTTTATCAGCAGGAGTCCGGAACCGCAGCAGCCCTGCTCCGTCCGTATGCGCTTACCAACGAGCGGGAGTATTTTGCGGACTGCTTCGTGTACTGGCTCACTTACCGTGATAACAGCAAAAAAATGGCGGCGCTTTGCAGCGCCGCACCAAAAACATACGCATATCTTTTGGCATTGGAAAGTCAAAATTGGCAGCCGGCTGCATAGGCCTTCCTGCCTGGCTAGGGCTGTTTGAAACCCCACAACACTGTTATTATACTGTACCGTGTCCTGCATCGTCAATCAAATTAACGGCAATCCGTCTAAAATCAGATGGATGCACAGTTTGCATTATGACTATTTCGTACAATTTGCGGATTGCAAACCAATAGAAAATCTGCTATTTTATAAACACAGAAAGAAAGGTGAGTCCGATGTACCAGTAACCCTCAAATCTGTAGAAATCGGAGGTAACCAATGATGGTAGAGCCCAAGACTTACATAGAATGACCCTTGACTGCGGAACACGAAAGCAGTCAAGGGCCATTCTTATATGCTGGCTCCTGCGTGCAGCAGGGGCTTTCTTCATGTCTGCGGGAAACCTCATTCATCGGATCGCAGAAGTGCCTGTGTCTTGAGCAGCGCACTCATCAAGGCACGGTGATCTTCCCACTCTTCCCACCAGAGCGGCTTTAGGGCAAGCAGCATTTGTTCGGCCCATTGCAGCTCCGATTTTTGCAAACAGCCCCGTTCCAATCCGACTTGAAATCGTGCAAACGCATCTCGGACATGGTCTGATGCAGAGTCACGATTCAAGTAACTGCTGAGAAAGCCGCCTAAAACAGCGGATTCTTCCTGCGTATAAAACAATATTCTTCCCCTCCTATCGCACACGAGGAGTATTCTACCACAGACTGTTCGGATTGAGAAGTGTGGATTTTTGAAGGTTCCGATCTGCCACGCAAAAAAAGCCTGCCGCAAGCGATGCAGGCGCCACCTTTAGACTGGAAAGGATACGACCATGAGCGAACATAACTATACCGGACTGGATGAGGCAGCTACTGTTGCATCCAATACCATGCAGGCAGTACGGACCGGCAAGGCCATTTCCGCCGCGGCAAAGGGCGCTGCGGCAGGCGGGCCCTATGGAGCTGCCATAGGAGCAGCATTGTCCGCACGAAAGCATATCGGGAAAATAGCGGCGGCCGCGCTGGTGTTACTGGCGTTGCCGCTGCTTTTTATTTTGCTCCTGCCTGGGATTATCTTTGGAAGCCTGACGGGCAGCGGAGCGTCCGGAGCAGCCGGGCAGCCGATCCTCAATGACAACGCAGCCATTACGGAAAATGTGAATCAGGCTGCCTTTGCGATCAACCAGATTCTCGGAGAGGGCATTGAGAATGTGCGGGAGCGCATCGCCAATGATTTTGCCGGAACAGACGGAGATCACTATGAAGTAGTCAATCCCTATGAGGGGGATCTCATCAGCAATGCCAACCTGTTTATCTCTCAATACTGCGCGGCGAAAAATCTGGACTTTGCCGCCATCTCCCTCACCGACATGGAGCAGATCCTGCGTGCGGGCCTCACGCACCTTTACAACTTCAGCCGAACGATGGAGGTGCGTACTGTCCCTGCGGAGGAGGACGGCGAGGAAGATACGGCGGAGACATGGTACATCTACACGATCCGCTATAATGGTGAAGCCTACTTTGCGGACACCATCTTTGCGCTGACTGACGAACAGAAAGATCTGGCGGAGAATTATGCGGAAAACCTCAGCCTGTTTCTTGGCGACGGCCTGTTCCAATACGCTCCCTCCACCAACACCATTACAGCTCTTGGCGATGTGCGCTTTACCGATGGGGAAACAGAGGTCATCTACTTCAACCAGCTGGATGAACGCTATGCCAATCAGCCTTATGGCACTGACCATATTGGGGGGTATGGCTGCGGGCCAACTTCCATGGCTATTGTGGTTTCCTCACTGACCAGTGAGACGGTTGACCCTGTCCAAATGGCACGGTGGGCCTATGAGCATGGCTATTGGTGCAGCAAAAGCGGTTCCTACCATACCCTGATCCCCGGCGCAGCACAGGCGTGGGGGCTTTCCGTTGAAGGGTGTACCGCTTCGGAACCGCAGCGCATTCTGGATGCCCTGGCAGACGGAAAGCTGGTCGTGGCCCTGATGACCAAAGGGCATTTTACGAAGTCCGGACATTTTATCGTGCTGCGTGGCGTACAGGACGAGAAAATTCTTGTGGCCGATCCCGCCAGTTACCGGCGCAGTCAAAAAGCATGGGACTTGTCCATCATTCTGAACGAGGCCAGCAGACGAGCGGGCGCCGGCGGGCCGTTTTGGATCATCGGCTGAAACTGCTGACAAATATAGCAAGAGACACCTCATCTCTGAGGTGCCTCTCTAACAATGCCACGATGAAATAATCTAATCAGCGTTCATTTTCGTTCAGGATTTCCAGCATCTCTTTTGGCGTCACCACATAGGGCTTGACCGGGAAATGCTTGATGTTGCCGGTTACAAGATAAGCGTCGGTAGTTTCTCTTGCTTCCATAACCACCTCATAGAAAATTGCATCATCGGGGTCGGGGACATAGTCCTCAATCGTGGCAGCATCCAAAAAGATACCTCGCTTAATCAAGCCTGTCAGCGCAATTTCGATGTCCCGGCGGTCAAACTTAAATTTAGGGCGGTGCAGAACATCGTTGTATTCGTCCAGAATATCCTCATGCAGCAGAGGAATTACACGCCCCGCAAGAGCTTCTTGCAGAATAATACCGGGAACGGAGGAAATGTTAAACAGAGCGGAAACTACTACATTCGTATCAAGCACAACATAGTATTTCATGGTTATGCTCCGTTCCGAGCATTTCTTGACGCCCGGTCAGCCCGGGACGCTGCAATTTCAGCATTGATCTCATCCAGCGACATATCAGCCGTGCCGTTCTGCTGTGCGGCTTCACTCAGGCTTTGCACGGCGCGGATCGCCCGCTCAGCTCTGTATTCCTGCTTGGGCAGCGTCATGGAAAAGGGAACGCCATTTACCACGACAGAGCGTTTCAAAAACATTCGGATAGCGGTGGGAAGATCGATGCCGAGTTCATCGTAGACAGCGGCAGCCTTGGCGCGGAGATCATCGTCAACACGCACCTGCATAACACTTGTAGACATAAAAGCGCTCCTTTCAAATATAATTGTATTGGTTTGCAATACAATTATATTCTATTATACGCAAAAAGTCAAGCGCTAGTCCTTGCGTATTCCCTAATGCGTTTTAATGCGCACAAAAGAAGCAGACTATGCAGGGAAAGCCGTGCGCAGCCGCTTCGGCTATTTATAAAATGTGGTCTTCTTGAATCAGCAGAATATCATCCCGTCCCTTGGCCTGGTCGAGCATCCGCTGCGTGAAGCCGCTCTTGGAAAACAGACCGTACAGTATCTTATACCCAGGGAAAGCCGTGCGCAGCTCCGCAGACTTTTTAACCTTTTCCTCCAGTTCGTAATAGACCGTCGCATCCACCGGCTTGTTGTGGTACTTGCATTCCCCGGCGAATACCTGCTTCTTCTGGTGATCTACCGCCATCACATCGATCTCCGTATCACCGTTGATGTCATTGAGCCAGTAGGAGCCGATGCGGGAGGGCACGAAGTCCACCGCCTTGTTCCGGCATAGGGAGGCAAAGATATCCTTGCAGACGTCCTCATAGGAGAAGGCAACGAATTTCTGAATAAAGTCCTTCTCCAACTCGTCCAGAACGATCTGCTGATTGTCCAGCTCCAGCTCCCCCTTGTAGGGATAGACATAGCGGAACCAGAAGCGGATGAAATTATCTGAAATGAAGTAGAGACCCTTTCGAGACTTCTCCGGATTCTTCTCCGTAACCGGCGTTGCCTTTTTCAGAAAGTCCAGATCGATCAGCGTGGAGAGATAGGGCGTCAGCGAGGATGTTTCCATGCCCAGGGCGCCCGCAATTTTGCCCAGCTTGTGATTGCCGTCCGCAATAGCGCGAATGATGGAGAAATAGCTGTTGGCGGACTGTACCTCGTCTTTCAGTAGGAAGTTCGGCTCCTCATAGAGAAATCCGTTCTTGGACAGTACAACTTCCTGAATCTGACGGTAGAGGTCTTCCCCGGGCTCAAAAAACTCCAGATATTTCGGGACGCCGCCCGTTACGGAATACTGCTCCACCGCATGGGAGAACGGCTGCCCCTGCACGGCATAGAGGTCTGTAAACGGCAGCGGCTTCAAGCGAATCTGCGCGCTGCGCCGGCCATAAAGCGGACTATCGTGAGAGAGGGCATGCTTCTGCATCATGCTGATCAGCGACCCGCAGAGGATCAGCATAACATTACTGTCCTTCAGGATCTCGTCCCAGGCATTTTGCAGAATGGACGGAAAGGCCGCGTTTGTCTTGACCAAATACGGAAACTCGTCAATGACCAGCACTTTCTTTTCCTCCGGACGGTAGTTGGCGATCTCCCGGAACAGATCCAGCCAGTCCGTGAAGGTGACCCTCTGCAGCATGGAATTTCCAGTGACCCGGGCTACCACGCCGGCAAGACGCTTCATGCTCTGGGACTCCACTTCCTCCGTCGCAAGGAAATAAAATGCCTGCTTATCTTTGATGAATTCTTTGATCAGCGTTGTCTTTCCGATACGGCGCCGGCCATAGATCACAACAAAGCTGCCATCCCGGCGGAATTCCTTTTCCAGCGTATTCAATTCTTCTTTTCGTCCGATAAAGTTCACCTGTGCCACCTCCAGCATCTGCGATTTATTTATGATAAATCATATTATGATAATCTTGTTTATATTATACGCAATTTTCTGAAACTGTCAAGCGGTCTGCTATATGCGGGCCGCTTTTTCTATTCTTTACAAAAAGTTCAAATTTTAAGGGGACGATACCCCCCTTGAGCGGCGCGTAATACTACGAGGGATTTTTAAGGAGGCTCCCATGGATCAAATCAAACGAAACCTGTACGAACTGCTGTTCAGCTGCAAAGGAAACTGGCGTAACGCCATTTATGTCCCCTGTGGGCCGTGCCCGCATCCCTGCAAGGTTGACCGCTCCGGCTGTCTCGCGGCGATCCGACAGGATGGCGCGCCGTTGCTTGTCGGCGTTCGGGAGTTTGAAGAAGAAACCGGAGAGCGGATCGATCCGGGAGAATGCATCGGAACGCTCAGCAAGGACGCCTTCTCATCCCTTTTTTCCAGCTACCTGATTTGGGAAATGACCAGTTCCGAGCAGTGTCCGATGGAACACCTTGCGAGTTCATCACTTTGCACCCTCATTTCCAAACACCAGAAACAGAAAGGAGATCTTGCATGAAACGAATCAATATTACCTGCCCTGCCTGTGGTTCCAGGGCGTATCTTCGCCCGGCCAGCGTGGTCTACGGTGACAAGGCCCCGGACCCCGATGCCAAATACTATGTCTGCGGGCGGTATCCCGCCTGTGACTGCTATGTGGCCGCGCACCGGAAAACGATGCTGCCCATGGGGACGCTGGCGGATAAGGCCCTGCGGAAAAAGCGGCACGATGCGCATGTGGCCCTGGACAGTCTCTGGAAGAATGGCATCATGAGCCGAAAAGAAGCCTACCGCCTGCTGCAGCTGTCTATGGGGCTTCCCGCCGAGGATGCGCATATCGCTAAATTCTCCGCTGCGCGCTGTGACGAGGTCATTGCGCTCAGCCGTAGGTTTCGCGCCGCCGCAGCAAGAGCGGCATAGCAAAATCAAACATAGAAAGAAGGGAAAACATGAGTATGGAATTTACCTTGAACGATCTCCAGCGCCGGAGAGTGGAAGAGCACCTTGCGCTGGTAGAACAGGTGCTTCGCCGCAGCATCAAGACCAATGAGACGGTGGACGGCATGGGACATGATGATCTGTACCAGGAAGGCTGTATCGCGCTTTGCCGCGCGTCGGTTTCATACCGGGAGGAAATGGGAGCATTTCCCGCTTACGCCAGAACCGTTATCCGAAATTATTTGCTGGATCGCTGCCGTGAGATCCAATCCGCGCGAAAAAATCTGCCGTTGTTGTCGCTGGACGCTTTTGCCGAGATGGGAGCGCCGGAGCCGGTCAGCCCTTTTCACACAGAAGATCTGATCTCTGATGTTTCCTCCGACGCCCTGCTCTCCCATTTCAGGAACCGCTACCACGGCACCGCCCGGCTTGGGATTGAAGCGATGGAGCTGCGGGTCAGAGGCTACAGCTGCGCGGACATTGCCAAACTGTATCAAAAGAAACCAAACTACATCGGAGCCTGTATCTCACGGGCGGCGGAAAAGCTGCGTCGGGAGCGGATCGTGCGGGAGTTCTATACCGCCTGCACGGAACAGGATATCAAGAGCGCATAAGGAGGAGTTCGTATGGCAGAAAAAACACTTTATACGGCATTAGGGCATTTCCGCTGCCGAAACGATAGCGGAGGCCGGCGTTATCCGGTCATTCTCATGGATCACCGTGAGTTCGGAATGGATCCGCAGGAGATGACGCTTTGGACCGCGCTGTGTTGGCGGCTGACAGACCAGCAGCGTGCAGAGGCCTTCTATGAACAGCTCTCCAACGGAATGGAGCTTTTCTCTCGACGCAGCTTTTCAGACTGCCTTGACCGGCTCGTAACACGGGGGCTTGTTGCCAAGGGCAGTGGCACGACGGATTTTGACGCGCTCTATGACCTTCTCGGCGAGCTTTATGTTGTTCCCATCTCAAGCAGCTTTCCCCTGAAGGTGGTGACCTTTCTGAAACTGCTGCGCAGCGGGACCGCTCCCGCACTGGCTGCGGCGCTCTTTCGGCGTGACCGGCGCACGGAGCCGGAGCGGCACATTATGGCCCTCAGCCGCTGCGCGCCGCTTTCCACGGCGGAACTGGTTCGATGCGCGGAATGCGATATTTCGGCTGCCGTCGGCAGTCAGCAGACGCTTGCGCTGCTGTATGGAGATCAGGAGACGACCAGCGACAACATTGTATCGGAAATGCGGACTGCCGCAGCTTGTCAGTCTGTGACAGCGGCGGTTGCCAATCTCTATCTTCGCAAGCAGGTCATCTTTGAGAGGGCCTGTGCATGAGCGGGTTTGAAAACTGGCCTGCTCCGATCCTGCGGCGGTGGCTCTTATCCGCCGCCGCGGGGCCGGTCATTTTCCTGATAGGGCTGGCAGGCCGCATTGCCCTGCACGACCCAACGCTTCTGACGCTCAGCACCTTATTGGCATCCTGCATAGTCGTTCGATGTATTCTGCTGTTTCAAGCGATCCGTCAGGGGGCCTATGAAACGGTGGAGGGCGTGTGTGTCGCTATCAGGCGGGCGCCCCTGGGCGGTTACCAGCATATCCGGCTGATGGACGAATCCGGCACTGCGCATGACCTCCTGCTGGATTGTCGTCAAAGATTTCTGATTGGCAGCAGTTACCGCGTCTATCTTCAAAGCCCTCCCGGAGCCGCGCTGCCGGAAGCGAGGATACGCCATGGCGCACTGCTGGGGCTGGAGGAGATTGAGGAGTGCCGGGCCGAATCGGAGATAGACTGTCAGGCTGCTGCACAGGAAGACACCAATATCATAAAAACGGAGGATTTTAATGAGCAAGCATAAAAAGAGAAAGCATAAGAGAGTTGCAGATCCCTATGATGACTATATGCAAAAGCGCCATGCATACTGGGCGGCCTGTGCGAAAAAGTGAGAACTGACCGAAGAGCAGGCTCACACCTGCGATGAACTGGAGATGTTCGTCTCTGCGGTGATCGTATTCAGTGACATTTCTCCCAAAGATACCGAAATGTTTGAATGGGCATGGAGTTTTCGAGACGTTTTCCTCCGGTTTGCCTGCCAGCCGGAGGACGATCTGGAGCCTTCCTTCTATTTCCATGAGGAAGAACGGTATCGTGCAGCCGGTGCTCGGCTTTGCGTGACCTTTTGCGGTTTGAATGGGTATCGTTCGATTCCGTGAAGTGCAAATATGCGTCCTGCGTACAAGGCATCGACTGTGGCGCTCAAAATCGCCAGAAACGAAAAAAGCCCTGCGCCACGTTTAATACGCAGCACAGGGTAAAGTTAATTTGGGACTGTCGAAGTAGGTGGATTTGTTCACAACACTATGCTATAATTCAAGTAAAGACAAAATCAGAATTTTACGGAGGATTTCTATGAGCGTATGCACCTTTATTGCTTCGAATTGTCCCTTAAAAGAAGCTGCACCAGTTCAGGATTATCCGCTTGAAATAAACCTTGATAACGGTCAAATATATGATGGCGATGCAGATGATAACTACTCCCTGTTTCCATTTACAGATGTATGGGAATATACCGACAAAAAGTACGGTGTCCATCTGGAATGGAACTACTACACAGAGGGCAGAGCAAAACAGCTCATTGAGTATCTGAAAAACGCCTTGCAGAACGCAGATTCCGTGGAACTCTGGCGTGTGTGGTTAGGGGTTAGCGATGAATTTGAGGACAGCCCTGTTATTCATCGACAGACCATTTCCGTTGATGAACTTACCGTAAAGCATATCGAAGAAATTGACCATGCTGATGTTTGGAATACTCCCGATAAAATGTATCCTAACAGGCCATCATTCTATTGCTTGGAAATAAGACGATGCTAATTTTGGGAGGTGCTTCCGATGATAAAAGAAATCGAAATTCAAGGTTGTATTACCGTCCCTGAAGAGGTCTCGGCGGATGAAGTGATCGATAAATTCATTGCATTCGTTGAGAAAAATGAGTGGAGTTTTGGCGGTGGGTATAGGACTATTATCGACGGATACTACATGAACGAAGATGGTACACGAGGGAAATATGTCCTTGATGAGTGAACAGCTTTAACGGTAAAAGAAGTCATTTGCACGATCTACTTGTGGAACGGGAGGTGCGTTCATGAAGGCCATTGACATACATGGTATGACCAATATGGAGCTTGTTCGGGGAGGAACCAATGAATGGTACTGGGCAACGGACTATATTCACGGTGATCTCTATGAAGCGGAGGAGCTATTCCGGTCAGGACACCCTGTACGGAGCAACCGCTTGTATCTTATCCACTATCCAGATGGTACGGTTTATGAGCCTTTGCCTCCTGTGGACGGGCAATATCTTGGCGCTCCTGTATATGATGGCAACTCTGTCGTGCTATTGGTAGTGAGCTTTATTGAGAGCGCGATCCGTATCCTGCGGTTCCTACATCAACAAGGGGAAGTTCAGGAAATAGCACAGCTACCCTTGTCTGTGGTGAAAGACTGCTACAATCTGATGCTTCATACCTCGCCGCTATTGCTTACCAGACATCCAAATGGCGGTATATTCGAGATCATCTGGCCCGAACGGGTACGTTTTGCAATCAATGATAGAGAAACGCTTAACTTCCGTGATGGAGACAAACTTTACTTCAATATGTGGTATGAGGATCCGGACTATTGGGAAGAAACATTGGTGCGCTCGGTGCAAGATGGAGCGATTTTGGAGAGACTTCCGGGTGATATTCGTATTATGCCGAACGGGGAAAGATGGCTTATCAAATAGTTTTGGTGGAAAATCATCTGCATAAAGGATTACAAAGAAGATTCCTCCATAAATCATTTTATACAGCAAAAAGGCAGAGTTATGGCCATGAGTTATGTTATAAAGTATAAAGTTACTTGAAAGATATAGAATGATAATTAAAATATGTAATATTTTTTTGCGCATTTTTCACTACCATATAACATCTAAATAGCCATTGTTTGGATTTTTATCTTTAGAGTCCAAGAATTCAGCAATTCTTCCGGCCGGATCAGTAACATAGCTCACGAAACCGGCAATTGTTGGGAGGCTAATTCCTAATGCAATTGCCGCCTTTCCAATAACTTTTTTCTTAATTGTTCCTATAAAGATTTAATCTGTAAAGCTCGTTCAATTCTTTCTTGGATTTCAGCATCTGTCAATGATAGCTTTACATAAGAATTGGGTTCAGCAGCTAAAGCAACAACACTCATAGAACATACTATTGATAGAATAATCTCTTTTTTCTTTTCAGTTACTTTAAATTTCTTTATAAGGCAAATTAGCTTAACAATGTTCTTTGAAAATAGGATGCTATTTCTTTGCAATTTTTGAACCTCTCCTTGATATAAGCCAGCGCCATCAGAATATTATGTTTATCTACTTTCTCGTCAGTACATAATACTTTTACAAAAGGGTTTTGAGGTTCTCTTCTTGAGGCTTCCTCTAAGATTAGGTCTCCGATTCTTTTGACCTCAATATAATTCTTCCCCATACTGGGAAAGTTTTCTGGAAATAGTGAAATCATATATCCAATGAGGCACTGCAAATCGTTATCTCCGGCATATGTTCTCTGAAGATAGCTACATACTTTTGCCAACAGTTTTTCAAGCTGCGGATAGAAATCTTCATCAAAATCCGAATACATTCCCATATTATCGAGTAACTGCCAAACGCAAAAACTTAATTCCTCCAATTCCGATTTCTTTAAGTTGATAAAGGGCTGACTATCTTCATTTAATTTATTGACGTAGTCATACAGCTTATTCCACGCTCTTGCTTCAATTAGGTCACCTAAAGACATAGTGCCACCTCCTTCTGTGTATAATAGCCAGCCATGAGCAAAACTCCAAAAGAATAGCAATTGCAATGGTTCCCGGCCATGGCTGAAGCCGGAGATCACTCCATTGATATAGAAAGCGGAGCCCCTTTTTGGTAAAATTAGCTTGCAAAGAAAACCAACCGGAAAGGGGCTGGCCGCTATCTACCGACAGGAAATCATTCAGGATGTGACGCTATTTACATCCCAAAGCGCCGCTGCATTCTACGACAAGCTTTTCAGCAGCTTGGACTTCACGCTGCACAGGGCGGCAACCGGGCGGCGGGGCTTCCCCAAAGAAGCCATGGTCTGTGCGTTTATCGTTATGAAACGCGATTTACCCAGGCATCACTAATTGCCCAAAGTGTATCATTTATCTTATTGAATGTAACAGTTACAGTTTCTCCCGCAACACGCAAGACTCTTTTATATGCACTTCCATATCTTGATTCAGATCCGTTTTTCATGACATTTTCAATTACATCTCTCACCTTTTCCCAAGTAACTGCTCCCTTTATAATCTTATTCCAATCATGCTTTGGATCTTTGATATGTCCCTGCCTTTTTGTTTGCTTGTCCAAATTTTTTAAGGCATTATCAATGAGCCTGGAATCGGTATAATAAATTTTTACTACTTGAGATTTAACATCAGAAAGGACCTTTGCGATATTATCTGCCGCACTCTTAAAAGTATCCTGAAATGCCTTAACAATTTTGTTGAACTTGGGCGATACAACATCCCAATGTTGTGCAAGAGTCACTGCTAACGAAGCGCTTGAAACAATAACCATGATAGTTCCAATTGGAAGAGGCCCATCTATAATATCAGCCGCAATACTTGCCGCTACCATCCGTAATTTTTCTTGTACCACTGCGGGAAGTCCCATTTTGGCAATTCTCAACATAAAATCGTTGACTAAACTGAGTGCTGGATTTGCTGCTGCAGCGGCTCTTGAGACCTTTGGGATATTTGAAATACTGTTGTCGATATAAGTCCTATGAAACTCAAACGCATCAGGATCAGAATATAATGAGCTATTATATAATTTTTTTGCTTCAGGAGTCAATGAATTGTATGTTTCTTGAATTGATGCAATGTCCTCTGGAGCAATATTTTGATACGCAGAGGTATTGCTTGCTGCAAATGCAGGAACAGCCAAGCTAAATGCGATTGACAAGGTTAAGATAATGCTTAAAATTTGAGTAGTCAACTTTTTCATAAGGATATGCCTCCCTATATTGTTTTCAGTACTGCTTTGATCACGGCCATGATCTTAGATGCAAACAGTATAAGGTTCAATTCTTACTTTCCGCCATATCAATTTCTTAACAATTCTTACTTTTCGATGTAATAGAGAAAAGTCAGCGACTGATCTCTGGTATCAACCGCCGACTTCCTACTATTAACAATTTTTAATAACCTATACATCCTCGCCAAACTCAGACGATTCAATTTGAGGGAATGAAATCCGAATAGAAAAGCGCAAGGCATTCTGCTCTCTGTCCACTGATCCGGCATTTCGCTCCACCAGTGTCTTGACCGTCATCAGTCCGATTTTATGGCTTGCAGTATCCGCCGGACACTTCCTCTTATGGTTTTCAATCGTAACACAAATCTGTTCCTGTTTATTTGCTATTGCAATTATAATCGGAACCTTCGGGTCTGCATATTTCCGCAGGTTGGGAAAAATATTATCAAATGCCCTACGGATGTCCTCAATATGCAGGCGGCAAAAACATTCCGAATATAGTAATGTTCCATGCAGTAGTGATCGCCGTATTTGTGGTGGATTACCAGGGGATCATAGGCGTCCCCAGCCTCCAGACGCAGAGATTCATACTGGCCGGATACGATCTCCGGGAACAGCTTTTGAAAACGCCTGAAGTTTTTATGGGCGGTGGTATTCCCTCTGGACTCATGCGGGGGATGGAGATTCTTCCGCTGGTGGAGTCAGATTAGCTTGATCTGCCGCCACGATGACCTGTTGCCCGCCAGCAACCGGCTCTGGCACAAAGGTGTCTATTTCATCCGCCTTTGGGATTCCCTTAATTTCTGTAAATACCGCCTGCGGGCGGACTGGTTCTTCCGCCGTTTCACCGGCTTCATAGGCCACAGTGCCCAGAACATAGTCATAGTCGGCCTGCCCGATCTCCCTTTGCGGGGTGCCGCCCATTTCTTCTACTTCATCAGGAATGTTATAAGCCCCGATGGGGTCAGATTCTTCCTCCTCGGTTATATCCGGGTAAGCGCCCGTTTCGATCAGGGCGTCCAGCAGATTGGCAAGGCTGGGCCAGGGGAAGTAAGTGTAGCCATCGTCAAAACAAAAGGAAATGCCGTCCTCTCCACGGAGCTTTGTGCGGTACAGCACCTCGCCCTGAAACTCCCGGTCCCCATAGGCCGAGAACAGGCCGCAGACCTCCCGGCCTTTTTCCGTCCAGTTGTAGTCTGTAACGCCATCCGCCAACACCGCCCACACCGCCTGATGGAGTTCAGGGGGATAGAGGTCGGTGCTGGTCAGGATACCCTATTCTGCACGGAATGGTATGATTTATCCTTTATCCGTGAGGACGACGGCGTTGTCCGTGTGCAGGGGATTGACCAGAAGGATCCTCCGCAGACGCACCTGTTTGATATTGCCGTTGTTGACGGCAGCATACAGCTAACCGAGGACGGGCAGAGTATTTCGCGCTATTAAGATCCTCCCCATGATGCAATTTCATACTTCGGCCATTCTATTCTGCCACAAATGAGCTGACCATCGTTGTAATAGCGAGGACTTGAAAGTCCTCGCTATTAGCATACATCCTCTTTGACAGCATGGTTGCGGATGAATTACAGAAACAATTATCGCCGGAGGCTGCTTCTTCCGGATTCTATCCGATGGTTTCTCAGGCGCCGCTGCAAAATGTGGGAGCGTTACCTTCCGCCCAGCGTGCCCCCTGTTTCCTAACGGTTCCGTCGTTGTCCGCTTTCGGATAAGTGATGTGTTCCTCACAAAAGCCTCTGCATTTGCCGAAATCATGGATAAACGAAATCCTAACATCGCAGAAAAGATTCGGAACGACTTCTCACCAATTTGGGAGAGTGAACTTGGCATGCCTTGCGCCCACGCTCGGAAGGACTACCGTGCGCTCATGCCCACGTTGGAGCATCTGGCGGAGCTCGGCGATTTCCGCATTGAGGACCATCTTCTCAAGGACACTTGATGCCGCTACCTTGAGAACATCTGCCTCAAAAAACAACAAAGCGGCGCTCAACTTGTTACAGTCAAACGCCGCTATCGTTTCTATCGTTATAATATGTCGATTCTTGCAACGATTAAGCTGCCTTCACTGATTTATCAGAACAATCGCCAGCAGTCATTCTGACAGTCTGTACCTAACCGCAGGACCGAAACCGGGTTTAATAATCTTATTCATCGCAGAAAGGTTTCCCCTCCAATCCCTGCAAAAAAACAATGACCCAACACGTATTTACTAAATGGAAAGGAAAATCACAATGACTTTTGCAAAAACCTTTGGGCAGCGCCATGTCCTCCGTTTTTTGAGCAGTCATATTGATCTTTCCGGCTGCCGTATTACCGCAGCTTCTCCCGCCGGTCTGCGGGTGACCGATGGCGTACACAAGCTCTGCCTGAAAAGCACAGACGGCTGCATTCAGCGTGAAGATGATCCGAACAGTGTAGCGCCGGAGATCATTGAAGTCTACGGGAGCACAGCGCGCCGAACCGCTGTGACTAAACGCGGGGAATTGAGCCGGATGCCCCGCAGGCTTACGTTGCAGCAAACTGTGGAATTGCCGGAAAGCCTCTTGCGTCACTTTCTCTCACACCCGCAGCTCTCCGATGTTGATGTGCGCCGCCTTGTGGATACCGGAAGTGTGGATGAGGACGCTTACACGAGTATGCTCCTATGGTTTCTTGCGGCAGGCGGTGATGGGCACCGGCTCATTTTCGGCGGTTGTGACGAAGTAGGCGCCTATATGGAGTTGACCCTCTGGCACAACACCGCTCATGCTGAATCCTTCCAGTTCTATCTCAGCGATTACCCCTGTCCCGGCTATGCAGAATAAAAGGAGCTTGCTTATGAACATGGAAAAATTAGGGCAAATCCAGCTGCCCGCCCCGGAGGACTTCGATCCTCACCCCCGTCTGCTGCTCAATGGACGCGGCATTCACGCCGGCGAGACCTTCCATGCGCTCTTTCCGGATGGATGGCGGGAGATCACCATAGAAATGAGCTGGGAACCGGAGGGGGCCGGCTGCTGGTACATCTCCACCCCCGGTTTTACCCACATCTGTCCCATCGGTCTGTTCGTAAAGGAATAGGCCGAGACACAACATCTATAAAATACACCGCGAATAAATACTATATATTGTGTTTCTTGCTTGACACGAGCTATATCCTGTGGTACAATGCCCCTGTAAATGAGTTTTGCGCAATTTCCCTTATCGGGGCATGGACTTAGATCCGTGTGTGGAGCGATCCACCTGCGCACGCTGTCAGGTTTGTACGCAAGTGTCAGTAGGACGACTGTACCCTTATTGGGTATCTGCCGCTTTACTGGCACTTTTTATATATAAGTATTGCCCTCGCGGCAGAAAGGAGTTGTATGGCAGAAGTCCATGTTTTCGGTCGGGTGACCAATGACCTTCAGCTGAAAATGAGTCACAGGCAAGTCCCCTATGTATCCTTCGGTCTGGTCGAATGGATCGGGCGCAGGGATACCGGTCACAGACAGTATTTTGAGGTCTGGGCATGGGGAACGGCTGCGTTGTCGCTGGCGGATGCGGAGATTCACAAGGATTCCCGCATCTGGGTCCAAGGCTTTTTGGAGCTGGTGGACTGTACCAGAAACGGCGGAAGCGAAAAGGACAAGCGGCTGAAGCTCAGCCTGACGGGATGGCAGACAAAGCCTCCCCGTACAGAGCGGAGACCCGCACGAAAGCAAAGCCCCGGCGCTGCCCAGCCGCCGCTGCCTCCTGTGGAGGTCGTGGACGGAGATCGGGAACGCCTGCCGGAATAAGCGTATTCCGGCAAAGTGAAAAAGAGGAACCGCGTGATGTGTTTTAAGAGATTCTGGACACATACGCGGTTCCTCTTTTTTTGTTTTCCAGATTATTTTTGAAAGGTGGCAACTGAAATGAAAAAAGAATCTCCCCTTTGGAGCAGTATCTCGCTTCTCATCGGTATCGTGATCGCCATTCTCGCACTCGTCCGCGGACGGATGCTTCTCCCCCTGCTGCTGGCGGTGTTTGCCCTTTGGCTGCTGTGGTGGCTCTTGACGCAGGCTCTTCCGCTCTGGCGCAATAACCGCGCCTACCGCGCAAAAGAGGCTCGGCTCCGCGAGCAGACTGCGGCGGCAAATGGCGGCGGTCAACTGGCAGACGCGCTGCTGTGCCATGTAAACTACCGGATCACTGCCATGCTCCACGCCGCATATCCCAACGCCCGTTGGGAGTGGCTGGCGGACAAGCCCGCCCGCTTTGCGGTGGAGGGCGGCACGGCCCGTATCCGCGTCTATGGTATTCCGGATTTTGATTACGCCGATGTGAAGCTGGATCAGAAGGCAAATCTGGACTGTTCGCTTGTCAAGCTCTCTCCGCTGGTGGCTGGGGCATCGGACACACAGCCGCCAAACCGGCAGCCGGTAAACCCCCGCGTCTGGTTTGAGACACGGGGCCGCGCTGTATTGGAGGCGCTGGTCACCGATCTCCAGAGGCCACAGCAGCCTGACCGTGCAGGAAAACGGTGAGGTTTTTGTGCAGGCCAAGGAAAACGAAGCGGAACCGGCAAAGGAAACCTTTCTGGACGTTCCTGAAAAGGTCTACTGGCCGCAGCTGGTCAAGGTTTTGGAGGAAGAAGGCTACGCTGCCGACGCAAGAGACGCGGATATCCTCGTCTCATGGTGAGCGGCAGAGAAAGGATGTGGAACAACAATGAAAACCGGACTTACCATTCAGCAGATGGCGCAGGAGCTTCTGCGTCAGAGCAAGGCCAAGCAGGACTACCTGGTGAACACCGGAAGCCTGTCCCTCTCGGTCACCTCGGACGCGCCGCAGCTCCGTGTCACGGAGAATGGGCTGGATAAGATCACGCCCCTGGATATTCGCCAGACGGCGCACCGCCAGCTGGGAACCTATCTTGGCATTCCGCAGAAGTATTATGAGCTGATGCGCACGGATGCGCCGGAGCTTTTGGCCTATAACGCCAACTACTGGTTCTCCCAGAAAAACGAGCTTCGGACGCTCCGCACGATGGATGGCTGCGCCCGCGCGTTTCTCAGCAACCGCTACCGCCGCATTGACAATCTGGACATTGCCAGTGTAACGCTGCCCGTCATTGGGGAGCTGCCGGAGGCACGGTTCGTCAGCACGCAGATCACCGACGATTTCATGTATATCAAGGTGGTCAATCCCCGCTTGCAGGCGGATGTTGTCCCGGGCGATGTGGTACAGGCCGGCGTCATCATCTCCAACAGTGAGACAGGACTGGGCTCCGTTACCATCCAGCCGTTGATCTACCGTCTGGTGTGCTCCAATGGCATGGTGATCAACGACGCCAAAACCCGCCGCAATCATGTGGGGCGTGCCGCGACCAGCGAAGAGGACTTTTCCATCTATTCCAACGAAACGCTGCTGGCCGATGACCACGCCTTTGTGCTGAAGATCAAGGACACCGTCCGCGCCGCCATCTCTGAGGCAAGGTTTGCCCAGGTAGTGAGCCGGATGCGGGAGAGTACGGAGGCCATGCTGGATACCAAGCAGCTCCCTGCCATTGTCAAGCTGGCTTCTTCCAGCTTTGGCATTACTGAGGACGAGAGCAACGGCGTTCTGGAGCATCTGATCACCGGCGGCGATTTTTCTCTCTATGGACTTGCCAATGCCGTGACCCGCTTCAGTCAGGATGTTGAGAGCTACGACCGGGCAACGAAGCTGGAGGAGATCGGGTACAGCGTTATGACGATGTCGCCCGCCCTGTTCCGGCAGATGAACCGAACGGAACTGCTGGCCGCCTGAGCGGTCGGAACAATTTTAAGGAGGATATGATTATGTACGAACAGACCAACACCATGATGGAGACCAAGACCTCTTTCCAGATCCCGCAGCTTCTTGACGGAGACAACTTCACCAGTGAAGACCTTGCGGATGATATGGAGGGCCTGCGCCTGAGCTTCACCCGCATCAAGATCCCCGGCGGCGGGCACCTGCAGTTTGAGATCCCGTCCGGAAACCCGGATGTGCCGGACTATGCGCCCTATCTGGAGGGTGTCATTCTCTACAGCCACAACTCCAACGCCTACTGGCCGGAGGGCAGCGAGTACGATGATGACCAGCCGCCCCTGTGCCAGTCCTTCGATGGGAAGGTCGGCTACGGTGAGCCCGGCGGCACCTGCGCGGACTGCGTTCTCAACCAGTTCGGCAGCGATGGAAACAACAAGGGGAAGGCGTGCAAGAACATGAGAATGCTCTATCTGCTGCGCAGCGGTGAGTATATGCCCATTCAGATCGCGCTGCCGCCTACCAGCCTGATGCCCTATACCCGCTTCGTCAATGAAGCGTTCCTTTCCCGCCGCCGCAAGGTTTGTACCGGCGTGGTGCGGATCGGGCTGAAGAAGGCCGTCAGCGGCAGTCACGAATACTGCGTCGCCACCTTTACCAAGATCGCCGATTTCGCCGGGGAAGACCTGGCGCATATCCGCGCTTACGCGGATGGCTTCGTGGCGCAGATCAAGGACATCAACGCGCAGAGAGCGCAGGCGGGCGCCGCAGCCTCCAGCATCATCGGAGACGGCGATGCCTCGCATCTGGAATTGCCTGACAACGGCGCGCACTTTGCGTTAGGGGCGGTCATTGATGGAGAACGGGAAGAACTTCCCGCCTGATACGATCCCCCGCATTGAGGAAGAAAAACGGGAAACAGGGCCTCCGCCGGAGGCCCCTGTTCCCGTCCCTTTGACCGAAGCGCAGCGCCGCTTTGCCGCTCAGTACCACGCCCTGATCTATGGATTTCTTCTGGAAAAGAAGCTGGAGATCCGGGAGTATTACGATATTGCGGCAATCGGCTATCTTCACGCTGTCCAACGCTATTTTACCGAAAAGAGTCTGCACAGATACCGCTTCTCCACGATTGCGTGGCGCTCCATGAACAGCAGCCTGAATACCTTCCGGCGTCAGGAGCAGCGGCGGCAAAGCCATGAGTTTTCCTGTCAGGCTGCGCATCCGCCGCCTGACGACGCCTTTGATGCACTTCGGGCAAGATTGCTGCTGCACGATCTGTTTCTCCTCGCGGATGAAGAGCAGGCTCTTTTGATCCGCCACCGTCTGCACGGCTGCAGTCTGGCAGAAACCGCGCGGAGGGAAGGCATGAGCGTCAAGCGGGTGCGACATCGGCTGAAAGCGTTGTACCGCGCCTATTTTACGCAGAAAGAAACCAAACAGAAGGAGTTGTGACCCATGAAAAATATCCGTATCGTTCACGGAACCCTGATGTATCCGCTGGAGGTCGGCAGCCGCGCCCTCATCTTTGAAGAGGGGCGGTATCTCCACACCTCTAAGGTAATCGCCATTCATGGCGTGACGCCGCAGCAGATCCGTTTTGAGACGATGAACTCCCATTACTGCCTGCTGGCTCCCTCCTCGCCGGTCGCGGCTGATGTGCCGGTGACGGTCGTAGAGCAGCAGGCGGCGTAACATTTTGGTTGAAAGGCACAGTACCGTTGTGGTGCTGTGCCTTTCAACTTTATCCAAGGAACAGGAGGTCGAAAAATGTATGTGTTAGAGTTTCGGACTGCCAACCGACATCACACTTGGCTGCGCTGTGCGATCTGTGAAACGAAAGCTCCGCTTGAGCGTGTGCGCCGGGGGCAGCCGAATATGACGCGATGGCGTATTCTGCGCCTTCCCGGAACGGTGCAGGCCGCCTGCGCAAAATGGAGAAGCGTACCGCTGATGCGGTACGGCCAAAAATCCGCATAATGATTTGAAAGGAGTGTTTACCCAACATGAAATATTGCAATCCGGACACCTGCTCAGAATGCCTCTATATTGGGGAGGGCGACAGCATCTGCGAGATCTCCCATGAACTGGTGTTGGACAACTGGCAGAGCGTCCCCCATACCATTCCCCTGGAGTGTCCGTTTCGCCGGCAGATTATCCGGCAGCGCCGAAAAGCGGTGCGCAGAAGATGAATGAGTCCGCCAAGCAGCCGTTGGAGCTGCCATCTGCGACCTATGAGCCGCAGTTGTCCGCATCCGTTGATCTGGAGCGGTGCCTTTCCAGAGAGGTGCTGCTGCATGTATTTGATCTCAGCGGCACCCATGAGGTGAAAACCTGTTACGGCGATGTCGTAAAAATCGTTAACGCTCTGCGGGACTACGCAAAGCTGTTAGAGACGGTATGCGACGAGTGGGAGCTCGGCGGATTTCACCGGGCAATCTATGAATATCAGGCAGAAAAGCTCCGTCAGATCGCGGACAAGCTTCAACGCGGCATCGGCTATGATTACGATGCTGCCGTGAGGAAGTGTCAAAAGCTGCGGGGGAAAAGGCCTCGCAACGCAGACGTGGGAGAGGAGGCGATGGTCCTTGCTGTCAAGCGCGGTTTTGAGCAGGCGCAGGCAAAAGCCAACAAGCCTTCTTCACCCGGTCAGAATGATGATAAGGAAGTGAACCGATATGAATGATATTTTATCCGGCACCTATAAAGGCAACACCTACCGCATTAAGGTGGAATGCTACCCGAATACCCCGGCGATCAAGGTGCAGCTTCTTCCGGTCAACGCCGGAGAGCGCATCACCATGACGCAGAACCTTGGTCAGCCGCTGCCCCGTTATCAGGCATTTCTCTGTGATGGGATGCTGGAGGTGGACAGCACCGCCTTCATGGACTATATGGAGGAAAATGATCTGGGCTACATCGTGGACTACAAGCGTTACGACGCCGATGTATTTACCGGAGTAAACCGCAGGACTGCCGCCGTTTTTCAGTTCCACTCCGCCGCGCTGCGCCGCCTGAACAAAGTCGGCTGCCAGCGTTACGAAGGAGACTATACGCGACTCAAGCAGAAGCACGCCGAGCGCAGAGCCCGGCGCATGGCCGGGTAACCAGTTTCCGCGCAAGGGGCAATCTGTTCCTCTGCATTGGCGGCGTCAACACACTGCACGGGCTGACCGATACCATTCGTAAGCTTGGCGTCCGTGAGCCCATCGAGGCGATAGGTCTGGATCAGATGACCAATCCCAATGTGCGGAAGGCCGTCCTCGCCATGCGGAAGGAAGTGCAAAAGATACCAGCATTCGCTATTCAAAGTACACATGGAAAACCGCCTGCAAGGGAGTGGACGATTACCTCCTGAGCCGGGCGGCAACGATGTAAAGGAGAAAGAAATGTTAACAGCACAAGAGAAAGCGCGGATCTTGGCGAAGATCCGAAAAGACAGCTATGGCATTACACTGGAGCAAATGAAGCAGTATTTCATAAAGCACCAGCACGCACGGGAAATAGGCGATAAGAAGATGATGGAAAAAATCGAATACCATCTCACCTACATCAATTTCCACTATGAATGCGGCCTGCTGGCCACCGGGCAGTATGATAAACTCCCGGAGGTCATCAAAAACTGGTAAGACATCTCGCCACAGAAAGGAACGACACGAATATGGATAACATCATAGGCGGGCGCTCTGCGGTAATCCAAGTAACTTTTTTGATGGAGGATCGCGGCTTTTGCAAAGACGTGTTTGCCACAGTTGAGAAACCGACGCGCTACTATAACCGCATTTTTGAAAACTACACCGGCGAAGTCGCCACATGGTATTCCGCCAGCCCCTCGATCTTTGAAAGTGACTGCCGTATCAGCCCGCAAACGATCTTTGAGGTGGTCTATCAAGGGAGGCTTTGCGCAAGAGATGGAAACGGTGACTTTGAGGGAAAAATCCCCTTTGTTCCGTTTTTTGAGTTTGAACGGAGAGAAGCGATCCGCTGCTCTAAAAAGCTGCCAAATCTGAAAGGCTATGAGCAGATGAAAGAAAAGCTGCTATCCTTGCCCGGTGGTGAGCAGTATTCCCTCCATGGTGCCTGTCAGGATAACTGGATCTATGCCCTCAGCTTCGGTAAGGAGACCGTGCAGGTCATCGACACCAGCGAGTGGATGGGGCGGTCCTATGAACTGATTGCTGTTCTTTATACGCACAAGCCGACCGGATTCCAGTTTACAAATTACTGTATCCGGCCCGCCGGCATCATTTCATCTTCATCGCGCCACGATCTTCTGCTCTATGACTGGGCGGAACATCAGGCAGGCGCAGATTCTTATTGAGGTGGTTGTTTATGTCAAAGATTACGGAAAAGATCGCCAAACTCCTTGCGTTGGCGGAAAGCCCCTACGAGGAGGAAGCTAAAGCCGCGCTGCTGCAGGCCCGGCGTCTGATGGCGGAGCACAAGCTCATGCCGGAGGATATTGAGCCGCAGGAGAATAAGAAGGTGGTTCAGGAATGCGTGGGCGTCACCTGCACGAAGCTCTCTTCGCCGTGGACGGTTTACCTCTCCACGCTCATTGCCGCGCATTACTGCTGCAGGCCATATCGGAGCCATGCACACGGCAGCAAGGTTTCGGAGATCGGGTTTATCGGCATGGAGGACGACTTCAAGCTCTGTAAGCTGGCGTTTCTCTACGCCTATGATTGCATCTCAAGCCGATGCAGACAGATCCGTACCCAAAAGGAATATTCCGCAAAGGCTCTTCGGGAGATGTGCAATTCTTATGGCTGGGGCTTCTGCCGCGGGCTGTCTGCCGCTTTCCAAAAGCAGGAGGCCGAACATCAGGAATGGGGATTGGTCATGGTCGTGCCGCAGGCGGTCGAGGATGCCGTTTCCAAAATGAAGCGGAGCAGTTATAAGATCTCGTCCACAAGCAGCATGAACCGCCAATATGCCGCCATGGGCTATGCGGATGGGCAGGAATTTGATATGCACCGCCGGCTGGAGCCTTCGGCGTAATTCTTTACTCCTGACCGCCAATAAAGGGTTTGCGGATGCGTGATAATTATGGTACAGTAGCTTCGTGAAAGGAGCCGATATCTATGCCGCATGTTATCTCGGATCGTGACTTCAGCAAGCTGATAGAAGCCCATGCAGGAAATCCTACTATGGAGGATGTCTATACAAAGCTTGCAGAAGCGGAAACCGACATTCAAACGGGAATGGTGTCCGATGCCATGGAAGGGCTGCGTATGCTGCGGGATAAATACGGCCTGTGAGGCAGAAAATACCGTATACCTTATATGGCTCTTTCATGGTAGACAGGAACACGAGAAATTGATATAATTAAGCAAATTGTTTCTTGTTTTGGGAGGTTTAGTATGCCATTACAGGGAGACCAGTTGAGCCGCATGACGATTCGCGGCTTCAAATCCATCAAAAACTGTGATATTTCTTTCGGGAAAATCAATGTGCTCATTGGTTCTAACGGAGCGGGAAAGAGCAACTTTATTTCGGCCTTTTCCTTTCTCCAGAGTATTCTGTCTAAAAATCTTCAGGTGTCTGTGGGACAGAGCGGCTTGAGTTCTCTTTTATATAATGGCCGGAAAGTGACCGAGGAGATTGACTTTGAGGTGTTTTTTGGGCAGAACTCTTATGGCTTCGTTCTGGTGCCTACCGATGATAACCGGTTGATCTTTCAAAAGGAATACTTCGGTTATCATGGTGGTTGGGACAATGAAAGCAACATTGGACGCGGGCATAGTGAATCCCAGTGGGAAAACGGCGCCCATAACGGAATTGACGATTACGTTGTCCCAACCCTGCGCAAGCAGAATTGGAGGGTGTATCATTTCCATGACACGGGTAAGGGCGCCAGAGTCAAGCAGGAGCATAACATTTCCAATAATAAAATGCTGCTGTACGATGCGGCAAACCTTGCCGCATTCCTTTACCGGTTAAAAAACTTTTTCAAGCAGAACTACGATGAAATTGTGGAAACGATCCGTCTGGTTGCGCCTTATTTCGATGACTTTGTTTTGGAACCCCAGGAGGGTAATGAAGAGCAGATCGTTCTGCGGTGGTGCCAGACCGGCTGCGAAGATATTTTCAATGCTTCTCAGCTTTCGGATGGTACTCTTCGCTTTATCTGTCTGACAACACTTTTGCTGCAGCCCCATGAACTGCAGCCAGCTACCATCATCGTTGATGAGCCGGAGCTCGGCCTGCATCCCTATGCAATCACGATTTTCTCTGAGCTCGTGCGGCAGCTTTCCAATGAAAAACAGATCATTATATCCACGCAATCTGTAGAGTTGCTGAACGAGTTCGATGTGGAAGATGTCATTGTCGTTGACCGGAGTGATACCGGTTCTGAGTTCAGACGGTTAGATCCGGAGCAGCTCAAGCTGTGGCTGGATGGTGACTACACGCTGGGTGACCTTTGGAAGAAAAATGTTTTGGGAGGTAGACTCTCAAAATGAAAACAATCTACATTTATTGCGAAGGCCCCACAGAGGAGTCGTTCATCAATGCGGTGCTGTACCCTTATTTTCTCGGCATGGGCATTTATGTCTGCCCCATCGTTTGCGAGACGAGACGGGATGCCAACAGAAAGTATCGCGGCGGTGTAAGCCGTTATGCAAAAGTCAAAAACGAGCTCATGATCCTCTGTAAGAGTCATCCGCATGAGTATGTAACGACCATGTTTGACTATTACGCGATGCCCAGCGACACGCCCGGTATCTCCGATGCCACACCAGACATCTTTGAGAGAATTGGGAAAATTGAATCCATCATCAATGAAGATATCGGTGAGCGCAACTGCAGATTCCATTTCATGCTTCATGAATTTGAAGGCATCCTGTTCTCTGAGCCGAATACGTTCCATTTGATTGCCAATGATGGGATTGTTGGTGAAATTCAGCGGATCCGAAACGATTTTGAGACGCCGGAGCATATCAATAATTCACCGGAAACTGCCCCTTCGAAGAGATTGGAGGCATTGATTCCCGGCTATGCGAAGGTTAAGAACGGGACACAGCTTTCTGAGGCGATGGGGCTCGGTGCGATCATGGCGCAATGTCCGCACTTCAAAAAGTGGATCGAGGATATGGTAGCATGGTGAAAGAAGAAAATGCGATCCTGCCCGCACAGGAACTACGCTCTCTGCCTCCCGAACTGACCCTTTCCGCCAAGTTGCTGGCGGCTCGGAATGACCGGAAGCGCGGTGTGCAATATCTGACGGCGGAACAGGTTCTATCCTGCTTGGATCACGCCATAGTGCAGGGCTCCTTGCCCTGAGAACTCAGCCTCGTTTGGAAGGAAGCCATTCTTTCAAACATTTGGGTCACCTGATCCGTAAAGAAAAGAATCGCTGCCGCATGGCAGCATATTGCGAAGGACGTACAGACTTGTAAAAAGTCTGTGCGTCCTTTTTCGTTTTAGGAGGATGATATGAAACCCACCTATTCAGACGCCGGGAAACTGGCATGGTATCCGGACATCGCCTGCCCTGTCTGCGGCGGTGATGTCAACTCATGGGATAAGCGATGCAGCCGTGCACTGGGCTATCGGCAGATCGTATGCGAGGGCTGTATCTCAGAAGAGTATCAGGTCACGGTGGAAAATCTGCGCTATGTGATGGAAAACCACTTTGGACTGGTTCCGTGTCCGGGGATATGAGCATGGAACAGAATCAACTGACCCGGGATCTCTACGCCGCAGGCTACACGCGGGAGGATCACCCCTCCTTCGTGTACTGGAGTGACTGGCAGAATTTCGGCTATCTCTTTGAAGCTCTATTGAAGTTTATATGGGAAACACCGTGCGGTCTTCTGGTCGCGGGGGAAAGCTCTCTCGGGCGTGGCCTTGCCTGCTGCGATGCTTCTTTTCAAGGCATCGATTACTGCCCGGAAAATGACAACCCGCTGCTGCGCTGTCCCTATGAACGCAAGGACTGTCCACACAGCATCAGCGGCTTTCCTGTCCCTCTCTGCCCCTGCCACACCACCGGCAAACGGTATTCTTTCGAGCAAAGCGCCGAGAAGGTGGAAACGGAGAGAAGCGAGAGACAGCACCGGCAATACATGGAGATCACCGGCGGGGTCTACTGTGCCTGTGTGGTAGGCTGCAATGGCTATGAAGGCGGCCGTGTCGAAGTCAAATACGATGTGGAGCAGTGTATTCGCTGCCGCTGCCAGAATCCTGTCTGCGTCATTCGCAAGCAGAAGCGGGACCTGAGCCGCGCCAATATCTTTTATGATGTACGCCGCACATGGATCACCCGCATTGGCTTTCTGGAGGAAAAGAAAGTACAGGTGACAAAGGGCGAGCGTGTGTTTCCCCATCCTGTGGCCCGAACGGATGCGGAGATTTGGCTGGAAATGAAAAAGGCGCACTTTAACCCGCTTTGGAGCAGCTCTGTGATCGACTCCCCGCACCTGACACCAGAGGATCGACGGCAGACATTTTTCAGCAAAATGCACCGCCGGTACGGGGAGTATGATTACTTTGAATTTCACTATGATGTGGAGAATATCCGCATTGCCAAAAGTGAACAGAGGGATCTGCTGCAAGACCTGCGGGATGTGGCGGACGGCTTGGAGGTCGTCCATGCGGTCGATCTCAAGAAGGAGCAGGCCGCCAAAAAGCGGGAATCCCGGCAGCGGCGCAAGGAGCAAAAGGAGCGGCGGCTGAACAAGCAGCGTTTCCCAGCTCCGCCCAAGGAGGAACAGCTTACATTACTGACAGAGGAGGATCGTTTCAGCGATGGCAGTCAAACTGACTGAACAGACAAATGGGCCCCATATCTATATGCGGCTCCGTCTGGACAGCGGCCGCGTCGAGGAGATCGACGCTTACACCACAGAGAAAGGCTGGCACTATGTTACCAGCGCAGACCGCACCCCGGAGGTACGGCTGCGGATCATTGCGGCGTTTCATACGCTGTATTGATCTGCTTTCTATACATTTCAGGAGAGGATGCCGGTTTTCGGTATCCTCTCCCTACTTGCATATAAGGATGTGATTTGAACATGAAATACGAATATTACCCGAAAAGACGGACGGAGCAGGAGCGCAGAGAGCTGAATGAGCAGATTCTCCGCCTGCTGCAAAGCAAAGCCTGTGAGCAGGCCGGTGTGACCGACGAGGACATTTTCAATCGCTATACCGGCGATGGCGGCCTGCATGGGCTGCGGCGCAGCGACTATGAAAACTACAACGCATTCAGCGCGGCGAAAAAGGAGCTGGAAAACGGCCAGTTTTTCACACCGCCGCCCCTCTGCGAAATGGTCGTTTCGGCCCTGTGCCTCTCCGACACAGATTTGGCAGCAGATCTCACCTGCGGCATGGGGAATTTCTTCAATTTCCTGCCAAATGAACGCAACGCCTACGGCTGTGAGGTCGATCCCAACGCCTGTGCCGTTGCCCGAAAGCTCTACCCGCAGGCACACATCGTACAGGGTGACATTCGAGACTATGAGCCCCAAACGCATTTTGATTTTGTCCTGGGCAATCCGCCCTTTCACCTGCGCTGGATCATGCCGGACGCCACCGTTATGCCTTCCCATCAGTATTACTGCCTGAAGGCGGCAAAGCTGCTCAAGCCCCTCGGTATTCTGGCAGTCATTGTGCCGGCGTCCTTTCTTGCTGACAGCTTCTCCGATAAAAGCGCCATCCGCATGATGGAGAGCCGATTCAGCTTCTTGGGACAGGTGATGCTGCCGGAGCACACCTTTTCAGACAGCGGTGTGGACGGCTTTCCGACCAAGCTGCAATTTTGGCAGAAGAAAAGCACCGCAGCGGACTGGACGCCCAAACGGTACTCGACGGACTGCGCGGATATCTATATTCCCTCAGGGCATCCGGTCATGGCAGCGACCGCGCTTTACGAGAAGTTTGTCATGGTCGCAAAGGCGGATCTGGCAGGCAATCGGAACAAAGTCTTTCTGGAACTGGCACAGCTCAAAACCACCAAGAGCACTTTTCTCTATCAGGTGAAGAAGTACCTGTATCAGATCCGAAGCCATCCGGTCACGCGGGAAAAATACGACGCCTGCTTTGCCTACGTCCATCGGTTTTATACCCAGCGGCAGCCGGCGGATATGCCCTATGAGGAGTGGCAGCGCGTGCAGCTTACCGAAGCAAAGGTGCTGGCGTATCTGAAGCAGGCGCTATGCCGCCAAAACGCCAAGCCGGAGCGGGACGAAATTCGTCTGGTCAAGCAGAAATACAGCTTTGTCTACAAGGCATACAGCCGGAAGATGGCAAAGCTCCTGACGGACGAGATGCGTGCGCCGGTGCCGATCTATCAGGCGGTGCTGAACGATGAGCTGGAACGGTTTCCGGGCTATGAGCGGCTGCTGCGCCGGAAACGCCGGGAGTATGACAATCAGGAGCAGCCCTTTTCCGAGATGACCGAAAACGCGCAGCTTGCTGACTGGATCGGTCGCTTTCAATATTGGGACGCCCAGAATCATGCTTACATCCACCTGAATCCGCTCCAGAGCCACGATGTCAACCTGACGCTCCAAAAGCGGTATGCCTTCCTGCAATGGGAACAGGGCAGCGGCAAAACACCCGCCGCCATTTTCACGGGGAAGCACCGCGTGGAAATGGGAGCTGTCCACAGTATATGGGTCATTTCCAGCGCCATCTCCATCCGCAACAACTGGGATGTGATTTTGAAGGGCACAGGCTTTTCCTATGTGTTTGTGGAACGGCTGGCTGATCTGCAGCGCATCCGGCCGGGCGATTTTGTGATTCTAACGCTGAACAAGGTCAGCCAGTACAAAAAGCAGATCGGGCGCTATATCAAGCAGCTTGGCTATAAAATCCAGTTTATTTTTGATGAGAGTGACAACATCTCCAACCCCAGCTCCAAGCAGACGCTTTCCGTGCTGTCCTGCTTTCGCCGCTGCAAGTATAAGCTCCTGACCACCGGCACCAGCACGCGGAACAATATCTCCGAATTTGCTCCGCAGCTGGAGCTGCTCTACAACAATTCCATCAACATGATCTCGTGGTGCCGGACGCTTTACAGCTACGATAAGCGGTCTGAATATATGGAGCACAAGGAAAATCCCTATTACGCAATGCCGATTCCCGCTTATAAAAAGGGCTACCGCCTGTTCGCAAACTCCCATCTGCCGGAGAAAATCACCGTCTTTGGCGTGGGACAGCGAAATCAGGACATCTACAACGCCGACGAATTGGATCGACTGTTGGGAAAGACGGTCATCACCCGCACCTTTGAAGAGGTCACGGGAAAGGACATCCGCCGTATCCATCAGATGCCGATTCCGTTTCTCCCGGAGGAGCGGGAGGTCTACAATATCGTGCTGAAGGAGTTTTACCGCATCCAGCGCGAGTATTACAGCTCGACCGGAAACAGCAGAAAGGACGCTCTGATGCGGCTCATTCAGCAGATCACACTGCTTCTGCGCATCAGCGCCGCCCCGGACTGCATGAAGGAATACGAGGGCGAGACGCCGCTCAAGGAGATGGCCGTTGTGGAAGCCCTTGCCCGGTGGCCGGAAGAAGTTGTAGCCATTGGCGTGCGGCATACAACGGTGTTGGACCGTTACGCCGCCGCCATCCGTGAATACCTTCCGGAGCGGCCTCTCTTTGTGGTGACGGGCTCCACCGTCACCTTCGCCAAGCGGCGCGCTCTGCGGGAGGTATTGCGGGACAGTCAGAACGGCATCCTGCTCTGTACACAGCAGAGCCTTCCCTCCAGCGTCAACTTCGAGTTTGTCAACAAGATCATTATTCCAGAGATGCACTACAACAACGCCGGCATGAGCCAGTTCTATATGCGCTTCGTCCGCTACACCTCCACGGAGAAAAAGGATCTGTATTTCCCCATCTACATTGGAAGTCTGGAATCCAACCTCATGCAGATGGTGCTGGCAAAGGAAAAGCTCACCATGTTTATGAAGGGGCAGGACGCGGATATGGACGAGATCTATGCCAAATTCGGCGTGGATTATGACCTGCTCTCCACGTTGATGACCCGCGAGACAGATGACGAGGGACACCTGCGTATCCACTGGGGCGAACAGAAGATCGCCTGATTTTCAGGAAAGGAACGAAAAATGGACAAGTTTTATATCGAGCTTTATCCAAAGGCTGATTTGGAAAACAAATGGGCAAAGAACAAGCACACGCCCGGTGCCATGCCCTGTATGCGCTGCGGCGGCCCTATGCGGGGATCTCTTGCCGAGAACACTTTGAGCCGTGCGCTGAATGTCTATGTCTGTCCTGCGTGCGGCATGGACGAGGCCCTGCGGGATGCCGCGGGGAAGGTACTCCCCATAAGCGAATGGTACGCCGTGAAGCAGCATCGTTTTGCAGAGCATAAGAAACCGCAGGCAGTCAAGCTGACGCCGGCCTGTGCGTTCACGGAGATCTTCTCCGGAGCGCGGAAGACGCTGCCGTTGAGCAGCGCCCGGTATCCTATTTCACTGGTTGCCTATTCCCGCTCGGACTATGACGGGTGGCGATGGTGGACAACCTGGTTCCCGGATGAAGAAATGCGCCCAGCTCCGGAGCTCGGGCAGGAGATCGATGCCTTCCAGTCACAGCTGCTCGCCCTGTCGGAATTCAAAACCTTGCGGGCGATGGAGCGAATGTGCCGGCTGTATGCCCAGCCGACAAATGAGCCTACAGAATTCAACCTGTACGCCGAAACGGCTCATTTTCACATCTGGCTCCGGTTGATCACGCGGGAGCGGGACTATAACCTCTACACATACTTTTTCGCAAAATAACCCAGTTGTTCAGACGCAGAAAGCCGGGGGCCGCATCGCGGTCTCCGGCTTTTTCTTTGTGTACAGGCATATTTTTTCCGGAACGATCCGATTTTTGTTGCTCTTATGCGTATTGCATCCGTATAAGAGAAGTATAGGAGGTACATAGCTATGTTAATTGCTGTCGATCACGGGAACAAACAAATCAAAACCGTCCATACGCCGCCGTTTACCTCCGGGCTTATCCAGAGCGACACGCCCGGCTTCGGAACGGACGCATTGGCCTATCGGGGGAAGTATTACACATTGACCGACCAGCGGATCCCTTACCGCAGAGATAAGACAGAGGATGAACGCTTCTTCATTCTGACGCTTTTTGCCATCGCGCATGAGATCGAAGCGTTGGGACAGTACAGCGGCAGCCTCATGCGCGTGCAGCTGGCGGTCGGCCTTCCTCCCGCGCATTTTGGAGTGCAGGCAAAGCGGTTTATCAACTATTTCAACGGGCGGGGTGCGGTTGCCTTTCAGTTTAAGGGAAAACCCTATGCCATTTTCATTGAAAATACCGCCTGTTTCCCGCAGTCCTTTTCTGCCGCTGCTGCCACGGTAAAAAACCTCGCCTCATTCCCCAGAGCGCTGGTGGTCGATATCGGCGGCTTTACGGCGGATTATGTGCGTTTGCGGAACGGTGTGCCGGACATGGCAGCCTGTGATTCTCTGGAAAACGGTGTGATCCTGCTCTATAACCGCATCTGTGCAAAAGCAAATGCCGAGCTGGACATTCTGCTGGAGGAAAGCGAGATCGACCGGATCCTGCGCAGCGAGGATCAGGACGCGGCGCCGGAGGTCATCGCTCTGGCAGAACGGGAAGCACAGGAGTTTATCAACGACCTGCTCAGCGGCCTGCGGGAGCGGATGCTGGAACTCAAGTCCGGCAAAGTGATCTTCCTGGGCGGGGGTGCTACTCTGCTGCGCCGGCAGATCGAAGCGTCCGGAAAAACCGGGCAGGCGATTTTTGTGGAGGACATCAATGCCAATGCCAAGGGGTATGAGTATCTTTACCGGCTTCAGCACAGCGGGCGGTGAGTGCTATGACCGACAAGAAGGACCCCGGGAAATTCACGATCCGCTTCAACATCTGTGACCCACAGCATAAAGCGGTGATCGACCTGCTCAACCGGCAAGGCCGCAGCAAAGCGCAGTTTCTTGTCAGCGCTGTCCTGCACTATATCAACTGCAAGGAGACGCCGGAGGTGTCTGTTCCGGTTCCGATTCCGGATCAGGCGGCGCTGGAGGAGATGATCCTTGCCATTCTGGCAAAGAACCAGAGTCATTTGAAAAAGCAGCCCGATCCGAAGTCGGCCCCCGCACAGCGGGATGCGGCTATCTCCGCTGCGTCTGAACCTATGCCGCCCGCAGACGGAAGGGAATTGGAACAATGGTTTGGCGGGCAGGATGGTGTGGCATCGATCCTGAACTCTCTGAAAATGTTCGAGCAGGATTAAAAGCAAAGGACCGGAATGAAGCCGCCCCTGTCAGACTCAACGCTTGTGATATGCTCCCTCCATGAGCAGTGTCATTAAGTTTGCGCACAAAACGCCCGACAATGCTACCAATGGTCATTCCGCTCAAGGTAGCGGCAGATTTTCCTGAGTTCGCAAAGGAGCCACCTTTGTCGTTCTGGTTTTGAACACTTTACATAGTCAAGGCAGATAGACGCTGTGAGATCTTCTAATTGAACTACATCCTTACTGCGGCAAGCCCACGCATCACACAGGTGTATCGTACCTGAATCGGCTTCTAATTAGCAAATTGCTAACCCCCCGACCGACAGATCTGTCAGCCAAGACTCTCTGGGCCTAATTACTATTTACCCTCGCCCAGACGAGCCTTCCTACAATCCGCTACAGCTCGCCAGCCGCAGCCCTACTCTCTTCACCACCTCTCCTGAATGTCGCTCTCACAAATTCTTGCTTCTATCGCAGCCTTTTCTATTCAACGGTTTACCCGTTCATGATATAAACGGGCAAACCGTTATCATAGTGCATTTCCTTTATGTGAATTTTTTTAACAATTCGCTTCTAATATAATTTAATGTTTTTGTTACAGACTCAGATGTAGAGAAAAATTCGTAATTAGCTAAATCAGAAAAATTATAGTCCCTATAATTCCCTTCAAGTGTTAATGTGTCGGTATGATCCGTTTTGATATAACCAAAAAACTCTGATTTTAAAATGAATGCGGGCTCATTTTGATATGCATTTAGCGGAGAGCTGTCCATAAAAATTAGATAGTCATTTTCAGGATTCATCAAATTTAATGTATTCATGAATTCGATATGTCCATCGACCTCTTGAAATCCAAAATATTGATAAACATATGCTGTATTACCTACTGAAAGAGAAGCATCGCCTTTGATAATTTCCTTCACAGTGAATTCTTGACCGATGCTTCCCTCGGTTTGAATTATGTTTCCAGTTGGAGCAACAACTGCAATAATTTCTGCAGAAGCCACACCATATAGATCCACATCTGATCCGAAAGATGTAAGGGTCAACCCCCCTTCATCATTTTCATTCCACGCATAATTTAATACTATATGTGAATCTTCGACATCTTTTATATTTGACAGGTGAGAAATTCCGCAATCAGAAATGCTGCCTTGAAAGACGAGACCAAGTATAATAGCAATCAAAAGGAGGGAGATGTTAGCAATAAAAAAAATATGATGCTTTTTTCTCATTTGTTTCCCCCCTATTCCTCAATCCTACCGTGTTTCATGTGGTAGATTTCTGTGCATAGCGTAGAAATATCCTGACTTATATGACTGGCCAACAAAACAACAGCACCCCGATTTGCTTCCTCAGCAATGATGTCGCGTATAAGTAATACACCCTCTTTATCAATGGCATTTGTGGGTTCGTCCAAAAAAAGAAAATTTGGCTTCTCCATAATAGCCTGAGCAACAATGAGACGTTGCCTCATACCAAGTGAATACTTTTTGATAGGAAGAGGATTGGTTGGATCAAGTCCAACCCTCTCCAATGTGGTTCTAATGTCAGCTTTTGAAATTCGCTTATTGAGCGAACCTAAAAATAGGAGGTTTTCCCATCCGGTTAATTCAGGCCACATACATGAATTTTCTATAATTACACCAATTCTCTCTGAACAGCGGCCTTTGTGGATATCAGTTCTGTTTAAACAAACTTTTCCAGTAGTTGGTTTTACTAGTCCACTTAAAATACGAAAAAGCATAGTTTTTCCGGAACCATTCTCGCCAACAAAACCGTATACATTTCCTCCAGACAAATTCAAGGATATATTTTGCAATATTTGTTTAGAACCTATTTTTTTAGAGACACTTTCAGCATATAAAAGTTGTTTCACCTTTGCACCTCCCACAAATGTTAGAAAATATCTGTGCGGCATATATATAATGTGATTCCAATTGACAAAATAGCAAGATAAACTAGTTCAGACAATATTTTTGCCAAAGCTATTTCAACAGATTGGATTATATCGATATTAAAGCAAAGAGGATTTAAAATCATATTCATCGAACTATCAAAATTAAGAATAGCAATGAGTTCCAAAGCCAATATGAGCACAAACACGCCTATAATGCCAATAGGTAAACCATGCTTAATAGAAATCCAGTTGGCTAACAAACATACTGTAGCAAACATAGGAAATAACATTGCAAATAGAGTAACTAGTGTAAATAAAGTCTGACGGTCCATCTGCCATACAATAACTCGTCTAGAAGAGATAGAGAATTTTAGAGATAGGTAAAGAATTGTGTAGAATATCGAAATAATACTTAGACCAATAACTTTTTTTGAAATCCAAATTCTACGGCTTGGGAGACGACTGAAGATAAATGTTCCTATTGAATCGAAGAAAACTGATATGTGGTTTCCGAAGAGTATAGTAAATAGAAAAAAACCCCGAGGCTTTCAATGGACATAACAAGTGTTTGAACATTACCTGAAGAAAGACGCCCAAAAATGTCGTACCATAGAATTTCTGCGAGAGGTTGATCTTGTGGAGACGACAAAAAAATGTCTGAAAGCGACATAAAAAATATGTATGGAATTATAAGTAATATTTTTTTTGCGCAAATGAAAACATTCTTTTTTCTCATTCAAGATTCCTCCACTCAGACAACACATAATAGATTGTATGCTTTTATTGGAGACTTTTTAAATCACTTTTAATCCCATATATACATAAAGTAACAATTGCTAAAAAAATTATAAAAACAAGTTTGGCAAAGAACGCATAGTCCTGGCCTTTAAGAAGCGTTGGAACAACATAGTCCAATATGTCGAAATTAACATATGTTTGACCGCCTTCTATTGAACGAGAAAATAGATCGGAATCATATACTCTAAACAGCTGTAAGGTTGCAAACACGGGTATGAACAAAAAAAGTTTACTTTTTTTATATAGGAAAGACAGACTAAGAGTGAAGGATGCAAGTAATCCAGAAAATGCAGCGAAAATAAGCAGATAGATAAAATTGTATAAAAATGGACTATAAAGAAAAATTTTTAAAAAAGGCATTTTGGTATATGAAGTCTGATACAATATATTTGTTCCTAAGAGTTGACGGAAATAATTTCCCATCTGGTATTCACCAAGCCATGTATTTTGATTATGAGGTAAAAAAACATTGCAAAGAATGAGGTTAATGAAAAATGGAACGGCAATAATAAGGAAAGTGCCAAAAAAACTGGCAACTAGTTTTGATACATAGTAAATAGTTCGTGAAGTACGGCTTATATATACAGGAAGAAGTTGGTTCTTGTAGTCATCAATATATGAAGTCGAAAAAGGTAAGACCAACAAAAACGGATAAAGTAAAGAAAAGAAAAACCAAAGCCTATTTGACTGTGAAAAACAGACGAGTTGGTTAGCATCTTTTATTTTTGATATATCTATTCCAGAAAACTCTGTCAATGTAAAAGCAAATGCAAAGCATGAATAAAATAAGGCAATCACTGCTGCGACCTTAAACTCTTTTTTGGTAAACATGGTATTTATCTGTACGCAGATTGATGAAAAAATCATTGGCTGCCTCCTAAATAATAACTGTCGGTGTGGTAATTTTAGTTATTTAATACTTGATGTGTTATTGCAGGTAGAATTGTCATCACACGGGGAGATGCCGCATATGCTGGAAGTGACAGTAGCATGGCGAGCAATAGTACAAGCGGAATAATTCGTTTTTTCAAAGAAATGACCCCTTTCATTTGTTTTACTTCTTAAACGAATGAAAGGGGTCATTTTGGACAGCTGTTAACAAATTTATTTTTTTGCTTGTACGCTTTCCGCCAATCGAAGCATAACCTCTTGGGGTAAAGTGGATGTAATACAAAAAAACGTATTCCTATCTTCTGATTGCCAAACCAAGCCATTTGATATATCAGGATCGCTTGAAAGGTAAAACTCCGCGTCAATATTCCCGATGCGAACAATTTGAACATCAGAAGTGTTACTTTCGAGAAATAGACTTATGGAATCATCACCTTGCGAATAGGTAAATTGAATGGTTTTTCCGGACCCGTTTTGATATATGACTACTGCGTTTCCTTTCGACTCCATTCTGTTGGTCTCGAAAAATCCGTCCGGTAACTGCGTTAATTCATATTGCTTTGACTTATCATTCTGTGTGGTATCTCCAACAAAGCGATATTCAATGAATGTTTCATATTGTTCACGCACCCACGCAAAAAAGGCGGCTCGCGCTTCTGCGTCAACAGTCAGCCAAGTGCTACTGGCGAGAACAACCACAAGAACAAAGCAAGCTGCATATTTGGGCAGTTTGTAGATCACAGGATATTTTGCTTTGCGAAAGGTGCGGCGCATTTTTCGTTGAAACGATGGCGAAAACTCATGTTCACATTCTGCTGGAGCGGGGAGCGAATCCCTGATTGCCTGATCCGCTTCAGCCGTCGCTTTTTTCAGCGTTTCATCGCTTATCACAGGATTCCCGCCTCCTCACATAGTTTTTTCAATTTGGTTTTAGCCCGTTGACCCAGTTTAATTGTGGCCGGCAACGACAGTTCCAACATCTTTGCAATTTCCCTGACAGTGTACCCATAATGATAGCGTAGCAAAATCATTTCACGATACCTGGCAGGCAGTTGCAAAATACATTTTGTCAAATCGTTGTCCCCTTCATAATGAGCATTTGTGCCTTGAATTTCTTCGATCAGTTCGACAGTTTTGTATTTTTGCCGCTTTCTGTACTGATCTATCGCTTGGTGTTCAACTATTGTAACGACATAGCCATGCGTTTTTGGACACACCGGATCATCAATTTTTTTAATATTTTCTACTATTTTTACGAAAGCCTGATGCACAGCGTCCTCGGCATCCTGATCGTTATGTAAAATTTCGTAGGCCACATGATACATGAGGCCACGGTACTCCAGATAGATCTGTTCAAACAGCGACTTCTCCTCTGGAGTTTCAAGCATCTGTAAATAAAGCAACATAATGCGAACTCCCAGTCATTATTTATGCTATTGTATCATGTAGTCTGACCTTCCTACAAGTTGAAAGATTCGATTTACATAATGTTTTCTGTGGAAACAAGATAAAGAGTGCTATATGCTGGGGAAATGCTGGACAGGGGCATATTGCTGCTATTTCCGTTCGGCGGTGCTGCCCCTTGATCCCGTGCTGGAAAGGTCGCTGACCGTGGAGCGTATCACGGAAACCCGTCCTTGCCCGGTGTGCGGCAGGGCCTTTCTCCCGGACGGGCGGCAGCGGTACTGCTCCCCGACCTGCGCCCGTGCTGCAAGGCGGCAGAAGCAGCGCGGCTATATGTGGAAAAACCGGGGTAGACCGTGAGCATTTGACCCCGGAAAACACTCTTGATTGCAGGGTTTTCTGGGGCCGCTTCATGGGCGGGGCGTATGATTTCATAGCCCCGCCCGGTTTTGCAGAAATATTGCTAACATTTTGGAACCTTCATGAAATAGTTATTGTTTGTGGCATTGGAATTAGTAACGCTTGCTTTCTTTGCATACAGCGTGATCTCGTGAGAGTCCACGCCATTGAGGGCATCCACACGGTGGAGGTCGGTGGAAATGAGCTGGTCATTCTTATTGTAGGTAAATACGGACTCCGTGCCCAGCGCATCGATGGTCTTTACAATATTTCCATTGCCGTCATAGACATACCGGGTGGCATTGCCGTTGCGGTCCTTGACCTGCACGATGCGGTCTGTGGCATCATAGGTAAAGAACTGCGTATTGCCGCGGCGGTCTTTCACGCTGGTAACCCGATTCAGGGCGTCATAGGCATAGGTCACGGTGCCGGCAGCATGAAATTAGCGTTTCGGCAAATAGTATGGGAGGGCGCAATTTCTGCACCCTCCCATACTATTCATCCTGTTATTTTTTTCTCACCTTCAGCGGTATAATACTCAAAACGCACCCATTCATCATCAATAAAAGTGCATTCCGATACAAGCGAACCAGAAAAAATTGAATTGATTGTATCGGGATACCTATTATCTCCAACAAATGCAATTCCGTTTACTGCATCATGTCCTCGGCACGCAAAACGGCAATAGAAATTTCCAGAACGGGTTGTTGAGGCATAGATGGCATTGCAATCAGTCTTTTTAAACACAGAGCGTATTGCTTCTGCACTAACATCTTGATTTGCATCCCCAAAAAGTGTTTGGATATCGCCTTCGGATGTTAAATACAAAAGGAACCCTTCAACCTTGTTTTGGCGCAAGACATCCACGATATCAGCAAACTCATCACTGTTCTGATAAAAGTACTCTTCCACCGAAATATTGCGGCTTTTGTTTTCTACAAATTGAAAGACAAGAATAAGCAGAATAGTCGCCAGAATTTGGTAGACAATCAAGGTTTGTAACTTGTTTTCCACGGCACAAAATGGTAAACTATCCACTGGGAAAGTGGTGATAAATCATGGGACTGTCTACGCAAAGTACAATTCTTCTTGTAGATGATGATTTGGAAATTCGGGAGATAGCCAGAGTTTTGCTGGAAAGTGAGGGCTTTTCGGTTGTTGAGGCCGCTGACGGAGAAGCAGCTCTTTCCATGTTTTCCTCTGACATTGATCTTGTTATTCTTGATGTTATGATGCCAGGAATATCTGGGTATCAAATATGCCGGCACCTACGGGAGCAGTCGAACATACCAATTCTATTCCTGACCGCGAAAAATCAAGATATGGATTTAACGATGGGTTTTTCCTCTGGCGGGGATGATTATATCTCAAAGCCATTTTCCTATACGGAACTGCTGGCACGGGTAAAGGGTCTGCTTCGCCGCTATAAGGTATATAAGGGGGATGTTCGCTCAGAAGCCAGCCGCATTATAGAGTGGCGTGGGATAAAGCTGGACTGTGAACGAAACGAGGTCTGGAAAGGCGGAAAAGAAATTAACTTGACTGAAAAGGCATATCAAATTTTGAAATTGCTCCTTATTCATCGTGGCAAGATTTTTTCCGCACAAAATTTGTATGAGAGTGTATGGGGGGAGCCGTACTATGCTCCATCAAGTAATACCATCATGGTACATATCCGCAAGTTACGGGAAAAAATCGAAGAAAATCCCCAGGAGCCAAAGATTTTGAAAACTATATGGGGAAAGGGGTATCGTATTGAATAGTTCAAGTTTAATGTCTCGGTTGGGAGTAAAAGTCACAGCTATTGCGCTTATTGCTCTGGCAATCACGTTTGGGATATTTTTGCTCATATATGAAGTTGCGGTTCCAGAATTTCTTTATGGTGAAAGGTTTGATGAATACTGGGATAAAAAAGGAGCTATTGCTTTTGAGGAGTTTCAGATATATGTAACAAAGAACGAATTGACAATGCGGGCCGCGATTCAAGATGTTGATTGGGAGAAAAGTCATCATACTGTATATTCATATCTGGAGAAATATGATCCAGAAAGTGTGGAATGGTGTGGCGCAGAGGAGTATGCCAAACATAAAATTCAGTGTTCTGACGGTGTAGTGTATGCTTTTTTCTATCCATCCGACGGCTATTATTATAATATTGGCCGTGTTATGGCCCTGGGAGTAGCGATAGCTTGTTTCTTTTTGATTTTTCTTCCTTATGTTTACCATGTTGTCCATCGAATCACACGGCTCTCTAAAGATATGGAGGTTTTGGCAGGTGGGGATTTGTCTTACAAAATTATTTCAACTGGCAGAGATGAATTAGCCGAATTGGGCCGAGATATAGAGGGGATGCGTTATTCAGTCCTTGAGCAGATGGCCCGTGAAAATGAAAGTGTTCTTGCGAATAGTCAGTTAATTACATCTCTTTCCCACGATTTAAGAACGCCGCTTACAAAACTGACTGGCTATTTGGAAATTTTGCAATATAAGAAATATAAAAGTGAAGCCGAACATGATTTGTATTTGTCAAGAGCGTTAGATAAGGCCCGCCAAATGCAATCTCTGTCTGATGAAATGTTTAGAAATTTTCAAGTTAAGCGAATTGAACATATTGAGGTAGAAAACCAAACCTCCAACTTTGTTACTACTAATCAAATCATGGAAATGCTCACGGATCAGTATAACGATTTACAAGCCGAGGGGTTTCAAGTGTCTGCTCCAGATAGTGTAAATCTCTTTGCAGTTGAAATTTGCAAAATGGATTTGCAACGTATATTTGATAACCTTTTTTCAAATTTACGGAAATATGCAGACAAAGCCCATAGCATTTCAGTTTCAGTTAATGAGTTGACTGATAGTGTGGAAATTGCATTGGAGAATAATATCAGAACACAATCAAATGCAGATCGCACAGGAATAGGTCTGCCAACCGTTCAATCGCTTCTTTCAAGCTATGGTGGGCGAATGGAAATTGATCAGACAGAGCACAAATTTACGACCCTGCTCCTTTTGAAGAAAGTAAAATGAGGTCATAACAAATTTAATGCTCCCAGGAAGCCTGGGAGCACCGAAAATATGACTGTTTTGGCACATCTTAGCTGAATTAAATAGGAACCTTACTCAGAAAATGCCTTGTCCGCTTGACTTAAAGAAGTAACCAACGGAAATATTCATCCATAAGGCCGCAGGTTGGGAAAAACTTTTGAATGGAAATTTGATCTGAGTCGCTTTTACACTTAAAACTATTATCTTGTTGGTATCTTAAAATGGCCTGTGCAACGGCGTTTCCCTTAGCCGCTTTTTGTAATTCTGATAGTAATGTCTCTGTGCTTTTGCTTGAAAAAGAAAAAGCATAAGGAATCAAGCGTTTGAGATGTACTAAAATACATTTATACTCAATTTGAAAATTATTGTAATATCCACATGCAATACTTGATAATGTATGCTCAAGTTCCGCTTTTGATATTCCCATTCTGTTATCAACAGTAATTTTGGCTTCAAACGATATATCCTCTCCGGGAAAATCAATTTGCTCCCATTGCCAAATTAAATACCAACAAAAGAAGCAATACCGAATGGCAACATCATCAGTCGGCTTGTGATCCCAAATCCCTTTATAGCAATTTAGGGCAGCAAGCCATTGTTCATTGTGTTCATAATCTAATATTGCCTTTAAGTCTGTGACTTGCATAATGATACCACCTTAATATTACAAATGGATTATTCTTATCTTTTAGGCCATGCATCTGAGATTTTTGCAGCTCCTCCACTTGCTGGATAAAAGATTTTGACACAAATTTCTACACCTTTATCAGCAAAGTTTTTGAAGTAATATACTCTGTAGGGAGGCAATTCAATGCGAACTGCCTCCCTACTGCTAAGTGAACAGTTATAGAATTCCCTTCGCAATGAGGGCTCTCTTCATCTCCGATGCAACGCCAGTTATTGTTGTTACACCATAAATGCCCATGACTATTGGATTTGATTCCATAGGCTCTCCATTCAGGTTCTGAAAAGATTGCCTTCTAAAACTCCAAAAACCATAATCAAGCTCATCGACCAAGGGAACACTCCGATTTCCTTTTGCAAAAAAGTATCCCCTTTTCCAATATACAGCATCAACAATGCACGGTTTAATCAAAAGGCGATAATAGTCAACAGGAACTGTCTGAGTGTCAACATCTATTGACGAAAAAGGCTGGTCAAATATCACTATCAAATGACATCCACCAATAAACGGATCAATAGCGTCTTCGCCCAAATTACTTTTTATTACCTGACCGACATAGAATAACCCATCAATGGGTTGAACAAGGAACATATCACCTGTACTGATTGAGATATTTCTTTGCCGTTTGATTATTTTAAGCTGGTACTCTTTCGGATTTTCGGATGAGACAGCTTTCATTTTTCTGACAATCTCATCAGGTAATTGTGCGTATTCCGCTTCACGGCGTTCAACAAGTGGATTAGAACTAAAACTCAAATATCATCACCTACCGTAACCATTGATATAATTTTCCGCCCACTGCATTGCTTCTTTATAATATGTAGCATTGCCTTAACAAATTTCGGAGAAGAGGGCGTGGCAGAGCCACACCCTCTTCTTCATCACGCAGGGATTCTCTGATTGCCCGGCGCTATCCCCAGTGGCGGCGTTTTACGCTTACGGGCGTTTCAATCTGGTCTATTATTTGACGCTGTCGAATTGTGTGGAAGAAATGCCTAAGGCAGCGTTAAGCAAAGCGGTTCTGCACGGACAAAGAGTGGGTTTAGTTTGTATCATGAACACTCCATTTTCGATTACAATATCATACTGACTGAAAACATTCATGATTCGCTTTCGTCCAATTCCATCAAAAATTGGATCAGACCAAAAGTTAATCCAATGCACCGACGATGGCATACAAGTGGGCAGTAAGCCCTGGCCTTTTTGAAAAAAGGCTGTATCAGCAATACACCCCCAATATGGCTGAAAAATCCGAGTGCATTGCTTGAAAACATCGGCGAACACTGTTACATGTTCAAATTCATCAAAAAATCCATCGGGAAAATTGATGATAATGGTATCATAAAACTGAGAGGATTGATTGCCAATCGTTGCGCAAAAGCTAAGGGATTCACTTTCTGCTTGAGAAGAATACATGGATATGGAATACCCTAATTCTCCTAACAGTTGGTTGCCTTTATTAACTGGATTTTTTTTAAGGGCTTCCATAAAAGCATCCGCAGACCACGCAATCGGCTGAGATGTTTTTTTCTTGTTAGCCTTATAAAAATGAGGCGAGTACTCTTCACGCAAATCCCTAATTACTGAAAACACATCAAATGCACAATCAATTTGTGTTTGAAGGGGCTTGGCTGAAGGCTTTTTCCATAACAACATGCAATGCTTCATTTTCCACTCCTTAATTGCCCGGGCTGTAGACGAGTTTTATTCCGGTAATACCATTCTGCCGGAATAGGATTTCAGTTGCGTCTCTAGCGGCCTTCTCTTTGAAGTACCAAGTTATAGGTGCCCCATTTGCAGCAGCAAGCTGGCGCCTCGCCTGATCAACAAATCCATCGGCGCCTTTAAACCAACTCCTGAATGTGCCAGAGGAATCAACAAACTGTGAGTATTTTGCTTTTGTTTCAATGAGTATGCCATTGGAATAACCGTCAAATTTTACTCCATTTTGAACCCAAGCCTGTCCGGTGTGTCCAGTAATGGCAGCTTGATAATCACGGGAGGCTTTTGACATGCTTTCATTAACATCTTGCCAAGAGCCTTTGGTAATGCTTCTTTGGATGCCGCCAGCTTCATCTGTAAGTTGATAAAGTGTTGTCGATAGTTGCTGCTTATTCTTGCAAGTAAGATCCTCAAAGTATCCCTGCGCCTTTTTTGCCAAGTTTAGGATCTTTTGACCAGCCTTTGAGCTCTGAAGAATATCTGCAACCTTATCAACAACCGTTGCTCCAACTAAGGCCAGTGCTACATCCGTAGCCACACTGCCGACTGCTCTTCCATACCGATACACCTGAGCATCTGTTTTCGAAACGAACGGATCCAGAGTATCAATATATCTGGCTACATGGTAATAATCTCCAAACGCCCCTTCGAGTACAGTTTTGGCAAGTGTAAGCAAATCAATTTCGCCCTTCACTGCACCAACTGCCAATTCCTTTACCATCGAAATGGTCTGTGGAATACTCTCGATAAGGCCAATGGTGTTATCCTTTATGCCCTGTGCAACGCCAGACAACAAATCGTCCGTCTGCGTGAAGTAATTCATCAACCCAAGTGGATCAATGTAGGTATACGGTGCATCAAACGCATAGATTTGCTGTACCAGCATCATCGGATTGAGTACATACAGTCCGATTTCATACCTAGCCGGATCAAGGATGGGGTCAACCGCATCAAACCGCTTGTTCTCCGCATCGTACATTCTGGCCTTTGCGTAGAACTGGTTCAGCACATCGTCATACTCATGCGTTGCGTAGGTGATCTCCGGCAGTAGTCTGCGGAAGCCGCCGTCCACGGTGATGTCCGTGTACCGGCGCACCTCGCCCCAATCGGTGTAGTCTGCCCGTGCGGTCACACGGCCATACTGATCGGAGAGATTCACCACGCTGCCAAGGCGGTCGGTGTGGACGTAGGCCATATTGACGCATTTTTTGACACTCTGACCCCACCAGTTGCTGCCTTCTCCAATCGTCATGACCTGCAGCTTGTCCAGACCGTAGGTGTAGAAGAAATCATAGCCGTCCTGCTCGGACTTCATCAGCACCCGCTGGTCGATGTCCAGTCTGGTATAGTCAATGACATAATCCGTCTTGACCACTTCCGGCTTTTCGATGCCGGTCTCCACGCTGGGCGTCTGGCAATGGAAGTCCGTATAGCCGTGGCTGTTGTCCTTCAGGATCAGCTCCGTGCCGACACGGACGCCGAGGCCGTTGAAGGTGTACGCGCTGACCTCGCCGGCCTTGTTGGTGCCCTGCACCATGCGGTTCGTCTCGTCATAGAGATAGGTCGCAACGGTGATGTTCCTAGGCCCGGTGGTGGTAGGAGAGCAGATCTCTTCTTCCTTCACCAGATTGCCGCGCTTATCGTAGGTATAGCCGTAGTCGTAGATGCGGGTGAGCTTCTGCTCGTAGCCGCACACATGCTTGCTCACCATCTGGTTGAGGTCGTTGTACTGGTAGGTATCCTCTTCGCCCTTGGTCGGACCGCTCTGCTTCAGCAGGTTGCCCAGCGTATCGTAGGTGTAGGTATAGGCGAGGGTATCGTAGGGATAGACCTCCAGCCTGCGGGTGCTGCCGGTGAGCCGGTTCAGCGCATCATAGGTAAAGGCCGTGCGGCTCTTGAGATTTTCCGTAGCGTCGCTGTCCCGCTGAAACTCCGTCAGCACATTGCCCTCGGCGTCGTAGGTGTACTCATACTTGACCTTGGGCGTCTTGTTGTAGAGCTGGAAGGGATCGGTGTCCACCGTCTTGAGGAGATTGCCCTCCGCGTCATAGGTATACTGCTCGATCCAGCCGTTGGGATAGGTCAGCTTGACAGGGCGGTTGGCATCATCGTAGACATAGGCATAGGTGCCGTCATCCGCGTCAATGACGCTGGTGAGGTTATACACCGCATCGTAGAAGCTGCGGGTCTTGCTGCCGTCCGGATAGGTAATGCCGGTCTGATTGCCCACGGCGTCATAGGTATAGGAAACCGTATTGCCTTTGTGGTCGGTCATCTTCTGGAGGCGGCCCAGCAGGTCCAACTCGAAAGTGTTGGTGCCGGTCCAGTCATCCATCTGCACCAGTTCGCCGACCTTGTTATACTGGTAGGAGACCTCCTTTGCCCCATTGTAATTGATTTTCTTCACCAAATCAAGGGCGGTGTAGGAATACTGGGTCACATAGCCATCCGCATCGGTCTTGGAAACCAGATTGCCGTTGCCGTCGTAGACATAAACGGTACTGTCGCCAAGCGCGTTGATCTCCTTCGTGACCAGATTCCGACCATCGTACTCATACAGCGTGATCTCGTGGGAGTCCACGCCATTGAGGGCATCCACACGGTGGAGGTCGGTGGAAATGAGCTGGTCATTCTTATTGTAGGTAAATACGGACTCCGTGCCCAGCGCATCGATGGTCTTTACAATATTTCCATTGCCGTCATAGACATACCGGGTGGCATTGCCGTTGCGGTCCTTGACCTGCACGATGCGGTCTGTGGCATCATAGGTGAAGAACTGCGTATTTCCACGGCGGTCTTTCACGCTGGTAACCCGATTCAGGGCGTCATAGGTATAGGTCACGGTGCCGGCAGCATCCGTCATGGAGGTGAGGTTGCCATTGGCATCGTAGGCATAGCTGGTCACAACGCCCTTGGCATTGGTCTCGCTCTTGACATTGCCTGCCAGATCATAGGTGAATGTGGTCGCATTGCCCTTGGCATCGGTGACCTTGATGACCCGATCCCTGCTGTCGTACTCAAAGCCGGTAACATTACCCAAGGCATCCGTCATGGAGATCAGACGACCATCCGCATCATAGGCATAGGCGGTTTCCGCACCCTCTTCATTCACGGACTTTACCATACGGCCATCTGCGTCATAGGTGTTGTATGCGGTATTGCCTTCGGCGTTGGTGCTGGAGATTGCTCGGTTCAGTCCATCGTAGGTATAGCGGGTGGTATTGCCGTTACCGTCAGTAGAGGCAACCGTATTTCCCTCGTTATCATACTGGAAGGAGAAGGTATAGCCCTCCGCGTTGGTATAACTGGCAAGACGATCCAGCGCATCATAGACATAAGTAGTGGCATTTCCTTCGGCATCGACAGCCTTGACAATGTTCCCGTTATGATCGTACTCCGCGCGGGTCACGCCGCCATTGGCGTCCGTAACGGCAACAGCGCGGCCGAGCGCATCATAGGAATAGCCGGTCGTATTGCCGTTGGCGTCTGTAACCGAGGTCATATTTCCCGTTTCGTCGTAGCGATAGGTTGTGCTCCCGCCCAGGGCATCGGTAACAGAAGTCACATTGCCGACAGCGTCATAGGCGTATGCCGTTTTGCCGCCCATGGCGTCCGTCATCTCGATCAGTCTGCCATTGGCATCGTAGGCATAGGAGATCACGCCGCCCAGTTCATCGGTGGCAGTCAAAACCTGACCGTTGGCATCATAGGTGTAGGCAACAAAGCCGCCATCCGCATAGGTGATCTTCGTGGCGCGACCCAGCACATCATATTCGTAGCCGGTCACATGGCCCAGTGCATCCGCCGAGGATATCTGACGCCCCAGCGCGTCATAAGTGCTGGAAGTCTCCGCGCCCATGGCAGAGGTGGTCTTGGTCATCTGACCGTTAGCGTCATAGGTGTAGGAGGTCGTGCTGCCCTCAGCATCTTCCATGCGGATCAAACGGTTCTCCGCGTCGTAAGCATAGCGGGTGGTGTGGCCGTTGCGATCCGTAGCGGCGGTCAGGTTGCCGTTGGCATCGTATTCGCTGACGGTGCTCTTGCCGAGTGCATCGGTGATCTTTGTAAGGCTGCCGACGCCGTCATAGGTATATTGGGTGGTATTGCCGTTGGCATCCTTGACGGAGGCAGTACGTCCAACGCTGTTGTACTCGGTAGAACTGACGCCGCCGACAGGATCGGTGGTGGAAACCAGTTGACCGTTCCGATCATAAGCATAGCGCCAGGTATTGCCGCGGGCATCGGTCATGGAAACAATACGGCCATCAGCATCGTAGGTATAGCGGGTGACCGCTCCGTTGGCGTCTGTTGCTGTGGTCAGATTTCCGCTGTCATCATAGGTATAGCGGGTCACATTGCCCAGCGGATCGGTGATAGAGGTCACATTGTTCTGCGCGTCACGGGTAAAGGTGGTGACATGGCCCATGCGGTCGCTTTCGCTGATGTTGAAGCCGTTGCCATCCACCGTGTAGGTCTGCTCGCTGCCATCGGCGCCGATGACCTTCACCAGTTTGCCGGCCTCGGTATACTCATAGGAAGTGACTGACCTCATGGCGTCGGTGACTGTGATCAGGCGGCCCTGCCCGTCATAAATATAGGCGGTCACATTGCCCAGCGGGTCTGTCATGGACGTGCAGTTACCCTGAGCGTCATAGGTGTAGGTCGTCTGCGCACCCAGCGCATCCGCTGCGGAAGTGAGATTGCCGTTGGCATCATAGACATAGGAGCGGGTCATACCACGGCCATCGGTAGCGGAAGTCATATTGCCCTGATGGTCGTAGGTATAGTAGCTCGTATTCCCGTTGCGGTTACGGATCATGGTCGGCATCCGGTTGCTGTCGTACTCGAACCGCTCATAAGTGCCGTCTGCGTAAGTGATTTTGGTTTTGTTGCCCGCGGCATCATAGGCATAGGATGTGCGGTTGCCCTCACGATCCGTCCGGCTGGTAACCTGATTGAGATCGTTATAGGTCACCGTCTGGCTGCCGCTGGCATCTGTAGACTTGGTGATCCGTCCCTGCTCATCAAACCAGATCTCATGGAAATAGCCGTCCTCGCCGGTGCAGGTGTTGTGCCGCCCATCGAAATCGTAGGTAAAATCAAAGGTGCCGAAGTTTACGGCATGCTGATGGACTACACGGCCCTGTGCGTCATATTCATTCTCTACATAGATCTCACCCTTGAGATTCTGAACAGAACTGAGATACCCGTTACCGTCATACGCATAGCGCAGACTGTCTCCATCTGGGTTTTCCACTTCAGTCAGGAGGCCGCCGTCATAGGACAGATGGATGCTGCGACCCACGCTGTCCGTCACCGCAGCGATATTGTCGCCGCTGTAGGAGAATGTAAAGCTGCCGGCGCCGTTAGACACGCTCCGGAGCTTGTCACCGTCATATTGGAAGGACAGCGTATTCCCACTAAGATAGACGATGCTCAGAATACGGCCGCTATTGTCGAAGCGGTAGATCGTCCCCGCCTTATCCGTCATGGCGTAACCGCTGCCTGTCTGCACCAGCGAGTAATCACCGCAGGTGTCAAAGCTGCCGTCAAAGCCGATTGGGAAATAAAGCGTAACGGCTCTCGGCAAATGGGCGATCACGGAACGGCCGTCAAACTCCAGCGCATAGGAGAAGTTGGACGTCCAGCCGCCGCCGAGCCCGTAATTTTCATCCGCGTGGACAGATTCGTAGTAACGTGTAAATTCCAGATCATCCTTGCCGTACAGCGCAAGGTCACGGTAATTCCATGTAAAACTGCCGCTGAGCAGATCCACAGGGTCGCCGCTGCAGGCCAGTTCATCCCGAATTGCGATCAGATCATCCCAGGAATTGATCGTCTCAAAAGTGTCAATAGCCTCACTTTCCTCCGGCACATCAAAACCAAGAAAGCTATTGTAGATTGCTGTCCGGGGCGTACAGGGCTGCATGACGATGACATAGCGGCCGCCGCTGGAAATACGGGTGAGGTTTCCGCCATCATCCCGATAACTGCCGTCCCACAAAACGATATTCTGAATGGTGTTTTCGCTTTCTTCGGCAGCATCCGTCAAGCCGAAGAGAGCGTGTGCACTGGGCAGGACAGAACTTTCCGGCAGATAATCGATCTCCGCATTGATCTCCGGCTGCTCCTCCGGTTCCACGTCCGAAACAGCTTCAACAGATTCTTCTGCAGAAGGCTCGTCCTCAATTGCTGTCACCGGCACATCTGCCTTATCCGTTTCCACCGCCTCCGAATCCACCGTATCCGCATCGGCAGGTGTCGTGTCCGCATCATCTTCCAATGGTTCCGCATTTGCAGAGGGAGCAAAGGACTCCTCTATCGCCGTTGCAGACTCCGTATCCGCTGTCAGGCTTTCCTCGGAAGCCCCATCCTCCGATGTCTCATTGGCAGGAGATTTTTCCGTATCCATTGCTTCATCGTTGATATCAGCGGGCAAATTTGCTTCCGGATTTGGAGCATCTAGATTTTCCGAGGGGAGCAGAGCGTCTGTCTCTGCCATATCTTCCGGGGCAGGGAGCTCATCAAGGCTCACCGTTGCAGCCGCATCGTCCAGCCCGGCGAGGCGATTGCCCTCAAAGCCAAAAGCGTAGAAATCCTCAATCACTTCCGGCTGACGCTTCCCGCGGATCGTCTGATAGACGATATTCAGCCACTCATCTTCATCGATAGGCGAATAGCTCACCTGCTCCGCCGTATAAATGTCATCCCCCTCCTGAAGCGGGGCAATATTTTCCTGCACCGGAACGCCCACCAGTACGCCTAGTCGGCGGCCAAGGAACTCCTCGCTCTGGAGTTTTCCGTGTCCATCCGCATCATCCTCCGGCGCATACGGCATGGAAACAATATCTTCATCCATATACGCGGGTTCATCCTTCATCTCATACAGTTCCAGCGTGACCGGCTGTGATCTCTCGATCACATAGATCAGCTTGAACCAGGAGTCGGGATAGGTCATATTGGCTTTTGTCAGGAATGCGTTGTCTCTTGACTCATAAGAGAAGAAGGACACACGCCGCCCGTTATCCCGGAGAGCGTACAGTCCCATGATCTTAAATTCGGCGCTGGCCGGTCGGTCAGCCGCCGTATCCTCGGCAAAGACTGCGGTAGGGAACAGTGTCAAAAGCATTGCCAGCGTAAGCAGCATCGAAATGAATTTGTTTCGGAATCGTTTTAGCTTCATTTGATATTCTCCTCTCTACGATACATGACAGTGGGTCTGCGGCGGATGTTGCCCCAATGACCACCTCCTCCAAAAATGCGCCCTCACTATATTCATCTCCTGACAGTGTCGATTTGTGACAAGAAGTTCGATTTTTTCTGCGATTTTTTGTGAAGCATGCCATTCATTTCTCTGCACCGTAATGATCATCCGTACAGATGCACTCCTATTGTTTTCGCACGGGGAAAATGAAAAAATATCATGCGCATTATATCTATAAGAGCGATAAATGCCCTGATGGTCGATTTATTGTACGAATGACTCCCTGTATAATATGCGTATAGGCAGAATAGTACCGTGGCGCGTATTACAGGAGACGCTGAAGTATGATTGATTATCAGGAAATCGGAAACAACATTAAAATATGTCGAATCCGCTGCAATCTCAAGCAGGCTGAACTTGCCGAAATGGTCGGTGTTACATCCCAGCACATCAGCCACGTTGAGAGGTGTCAAACGAAGCCGAGCCTGACATTACTGGTGGATATATCGACAGCACTGCGCGTTGATCTTTACACTCTGCTTGGAAGCAACATTCCGGTTCATCCGGACGTCAGTATTTCTGTTGAATTTGCAAGCATGTTGAAAGATGCCGCGCCGGAGCAGGTCAAATTGTGCCTGTCTGTGTGCAAAACGATTATGGAGCATGGCGAGAGCCACCAGTTCAAATAAATCAGCTGCCGGCTGTTGATTGCATGGCAGCTGATTTTTTGGTGAGATTTTGCGAAGGAAGGGATTGTATGGATAAGCAGCAGCGAGAGTACATCCATCATTTGATGCTTCAATACTCTGATGCTATGGTCCGGCTTACATATCGTCGCGTAGGGGACTGGCATCTTGCGGAGGACTTGGTACAGGAGACCTTTCTGACAGCGTGCTGCAAGTCGGAACGGGTATGCGCTCACAAGAAACCGGTGGCGTGGCTCTTTGAGACATTGAACAATTTGACCTTGCGCGAAAGCCGCCGCTTTTATCATACAGAGGTTTCGATTGAAGATATCGCTGAGAGCCATGAGATCACAGAACTTCCAATGACCTGTCATATTCCGATGGGGTTAAGCGCATTGGAGCAGGAGATCATCCTTCTTCGCATCGATAAAGGCCATTCATTTCTGGAACTCGCAGAGCATTTTGGAATCAGTGAAATGGCATGCCGCCAGCGATTATCCAGAGCGCTCCGCAAGTGCAGAACACTAATGGAGGATCCTCTTGGCAGCACGCCAAAATAATTATCAAATTATTGTCACAAAACCGATACTTCAGGAGATGAAATAGTAAAGGGGGTAATGAAATGTTGGGTAGCCAGCATCCCGATAAATCTGCTGTCGGGAGAAAGCGAACAGATTCTGCTTCCGCGTCCATCACGGAAAAATCTAACTTGCAGCTTCTGAATGAAGTAGAAGCAATGCTAAGTGTACCTGCGGAGGAGATGGATACGGACAGGATTGAGGAATATCTGTCACTATTGCAAAAAAGGGCACCAGTCGCAGAGCATTATGACCCGGAAGAAAAATGGGCAAAACTCGAAGAATCCCATCCATTGATTTTTGAAGAAGAAACGAGTTCCTGCAAGTCTGATCTTGCGGCAGAAGCAAAGAATCGACATGGGAACCGAACTCGTCGATCCTTTTTCTGCGTTTTCCGTGCGGCAGCTATTGCCGCAGCTGCGGCATTTTGCTTTATAATAACCGCCAGCGCTATGGGATTCCAACCTGTTCAGGCTGTCCTGCGATGGGCCGAAGGAATCATTCAGATCTATACCAATCCTTCCGGCATCATGGAATTGCCTGACGACGATCCCAGCGAGTATCATTCCCTGTATGATGCTCTGGCGGCAAACGGGATCAGTACAGAAGGTCTGCCCACATGGGTGCCGAGAGATTATGCGGTTTCGGCTATTGCAGTTAAGTTGTCAGATGGTGTGCTTAAATGTTCTGCCATTTATGATTCGACCCGCGGAGGTTTAGTGATTCGCGTAATAGAGCATACGATGGCACTATCAACCGAAGCGAAAGAGCTTGATTCAGTGGGAAGTGTTTATACGCACAATCAAACCGAATACTACATTTTGATGGACGACGGAGTGACAAAAGCAGGATGGCAAGATGGAATGCTATCTTATGTAATCAGTGGACAGATATCCGAGGCTGAGATTAAAGAGATGATTAACTCAATTCAATAAAATCATATGAGGAGAATGACTATGAAGAGAAGCCTCTTTTCCCTTTTTTTGATGCTTATTATGATGTTCAGCGTAGGCATGACTGCATCCGCCGTATATCGTCCGGAAACCGGAAGGCCCACAATAAACGGCACCCGCTCCAGCGCCTATTTGGACGGTTACAGTGTTGGAATCGAAGCGAGAGGGAATGGTAAGATTGCGGTAGCCATGACAGTCGAGGCCCGCAGCAAAATGGAAAAGCTCGGTGTGCACGAAGTGGAAATCGAGCAGAAAGAGAACGGTAGTTGGCGTTACTATGATTCTCAGTATGGCGCCGAACACCCCGAATTCTATGATTACAATACATGGGATTATGTTGGAACAACCTACTTTCAAGGAACACCCGGTGTCAGCTACCGCGTAACGCTGACAGTCTATGCGCGAAACAGCAAAGGCTCAGACACAGGGTATATCACTTCCTATACTGTGGTTTGCAGGTAAATACTAAGTATACTAAAGAAGCAGGAAGCCTCTGCCGCGGTAGAGGCTTCCTGCTTGTTAACTTTATGACCGCGTTATCGGACATTCAGCCTTGCTTTTCTCCCTGGGTGCGGACACCGAAGCCGTTGACCTCGATTTCCTCTTCGACGGGGATCGTCAGATATTTGCGCCCATCGATCACACGAGTCTCCAGCAGATAACTCTGCTCGGGCGCGACAAAGATAGTCGCGTTGGCCGTTTTTACCTCAAAACGGCCACTGTCGATCAGATTCAATGGATTTAAGGTAACGCCAGCGCCAAAGCGCTCATTACAGCAGCTTTGGAACGCTTCGGCTTTTTCTTCACTGATCGCGGCATCCACCAGAATGGCGGAAATGTCTTTTGCTGTGATCTCCAACGGCTCCGGATTGCGGCTTTCCTGATGCTGTTCAATCTTTGCATCTCCGGTCTGCCTCTCTTTGAATTGACCACACTGGCTAACACAACCGATGCATCAGTTGTTCCGAACATTCTTCGTCCTGCCAATGCCGTTTTGTTCCTTCGCGAGCGTACCTTCCTCGGCGATAAGGGCTACGATGTGAAAACCGTCTACAACTTGGTGAAGGACGCCTATGAGGGAGAGGCCGTGATCCCATTAAACAAGCGCAGTACAAAGAGTCCTGAAAAACTGTCCGTTGGCAATCCTATCTGTGAAGCTGGTCTCGCCATAAGCAAGGATGGCAAGACCACCGATGGCGGAGGGGGGATTCGGCAGAAATACTGCTGCCCCTTCCGCCAGTCCAAAACCGGTGTTTGCCCCTGCAATCACAATAACTGGAATAACGGCAAGAAGAACCGTGGCTGTACCAAGTATAAGGCCATTCCAACAGACTACAGACTTTCCATTGACAGGGAATGCCTGCGTTTTAAGCGTGTCTATGCTTTGCGTACAGAATGTGAGCGTTACAATGCTGCTAATCTCAACACAGTAGCCCACATCTCCGCTTTAGCGGTTGCGCTGGCCGCCGTTCTGCATGGTTCTCACTCCTACCGTTCTGTCAAACAGCTTCGGCGTTCCGTCTGATCTGCACTTTTCCATATCGTTTTCAGGTGCGGGGACTACCGCGCTGTGGTTTTTGCGCCCTTGAGCTGCCCTAAACTCTTTTGATTCCCATTCGCCTTGTTTGCGGGTTGCTCTTTCCACCTGTTTTGCTCGTCTCTTTATCACTATTTTAATTGGAACCGCGCTTCTAATAAATGCCGTTTCACTTCTAATGATTAGAAAGATAGTACAAATTATCTGCATAATGAGGGTGAAGCAAACCATGAAAAATGAGGTAAGCAAGCTGGAGGGTCGCTAAGAAGATCCTTGTACTAGAGAAAAAGAACAGATGCCGTCCAAGCAGCCAAAGGGACCCTGGAAGCATAACACTTTATGCCCTGCAGCTTGAAGTTCTTCTCTATTCGCGTGAAGGAAACTTCTATTTTCTGGATGATGGATACGTCCCCGATATAGCGGGGCAGATAAGGGAAAAGAGAAACGTACAGCATTGTCTGCTGTGCGCTTCTCTTTTACTTTGTCGGAATTTAGCAAGCGAGCGATATCGCTGTCGAAGTCCCCCGTTTCTGAAATTTTCCCAAAAAATCAGAAACGGAGGAACGAAGATGTATATAAGAAACGATGGAAAAGGGGAAAGCAACATTACCCAGAATGGATTTACCGCCTATTTGCTCTCGGCGGTTGCGCACAGGAAGGCAGACTATCTTCACGCCAAACAGCGCCGACAGGCGAGAGAGGTACTGACAGATCCGGATGATCTGTCAACTGAGGAAGCACCCGGCATTTCTGATCCGACCGATTTGCTTTGCTGCATTGAAAATGCCGCGCTTGAGGAGGCTTTGAATCGCATCAGCGAGAGAGACCGCTATATCTTCTTTTCCCGTGCTTTGCATGGACGCAGCTTCCATGAACTCGCTTTAGAGCTTGACCTTGGGTATCAGGGAGTTGCGGCTGCATATCATCGTGTCTGCAAAAAAGTCAAGGAAGCTACAGGGAGGGATGTAAAGTGAACTTCAAGGATCTATTGCTCCGTGCAAAAGACGGTGACCAACAGGCGAAGGAAGAGATATTTTTGATGTATCGTCCGCTGCTGTTCAAGGAGTCCTGCGTGAACGGCATCTTTGACGAGGATCTCTTCCAGGAGCTTAGTGCAACGCTGATTCATTGTATCAGGATGTTCAAGCTCTAAGCTGCCCCAAACGGGGGGCAACCGCAGTTCATTACCTAAAAAAGCTGGGCGGCGAGGAAATTCGCTGCCCAGCTTTTGTACTATAATTACCGTCAAATATTCTCTGGATACGCTCCTTCTTTTACCACAGCCTTATATTTTGCTTTTCACCGCAGCACCCCAAGTTCTCTGTATAGTTGAAGCGGGAGACTGTATGCCAGTCTCCCGCTACAGTCTGTCGAGGAACCCGGTCTGTACTCAGGAGCAGACTGGGTCTCGAACATATATGAGCGAAAAAACAGCAAAACGAAACGAGGACAACAGATCCCTCCATTTCCATGTGGCCAATTTTTTCAAGTTCATGGCAGCAAACTTAAGCTTCACCCAGTTCGTCACCTGAGCCAAACCTCTGTATTGCGTATAACGCATCGCGTGTTTTTCCTTGGCGTCCGCGAAGACCCGTTCAATAGTTTCCTTTCGGCACTTGTAGAGCTGCGCGTACACAGGCGTATATCTGGCATCGGCCGCCAATTCCTCATAGTCCTTCCAGATATGCCGCTGCACCGTTTTGATACAGTCCCTGGAATGCGTACACCATTCTCCGGTCGGACAGGCCGCGCAGATATTCGGATCGCTCTTGTATTCCCTATATCCATCACGGTTCGTCGTGCTATATTTCAAGGGCTGGTATTCGGGACATATCACGCAGTCGTAGAATTCATCATAGACATACTTCCACCACTCGTGTCCATTCTTCATGGTTTGCGGGCGCTTGTAGGCTGTGGAAAGGACTCTGCCATCGTCGAACACTTTCTTGCAGATATGAGGCGTTTTGTATGCGGCGTCGGCCACAACGGCCTCTACCTGTGGGAAATTTTCCGTTACTTTGTCGTAAACTTCATCAAAGGCCACGCTGTCATGGACATTGCCGGGTGTTACGACTGTTTCCAGCACGAAACCGTTCTTGTCGCAGGCGGTATGCGCCTCATAGGCGAACTGCCGCTTGTGCTCGCCCTTTACGAATAAGCCGCAGTCCGGGTCCGTAACGCTTTTCGTTACGGTACGAAAGCCTTGCTTCTTCCTGCGGGCCAGCTTCTTCTTAGAGGTGTTGTCTTTGTGCTTCTTAGGAGAGGCCGGAGGATCGTTGTCATCATCAAAGGGCTTTTTGCCATGCGCTTCTCTATCTGCGTTGACCTCTTCCATCAATTCTTTTGCATAGTGCCTGGCAGCTGCTGGGATCTGTTCCTTCACTTGCTTCTTCGTGTTGGCGTTGGCCTTGATGTGAGTACCGTCAATGAAGACAGCCTTGGGAGACAGATAGCCTGCCTTGGCTACCTCATCCAAAATCCACGCAAATACCCGATCCACGGTCTCTTCGGTGAACCGATGCCGGAAGTTATAGCTCACCGTGGAAAAATGCGGCGTTTCCTCCTGCAGCGTGTATCCAAGAAACCAGCGGTAACAGATATTTGCGCTGACTTCTTCCGCTGTCCGCCGCAGTGAGGGAAGGCCGTACAGATGCTGGATCAGCACCATCTTGAACAACACCACCGGATCAATGCTGGGGCGCCCATTGTCCTCGCAATAGAGAGGCTCCACCATTTCATACAGACGTGTGAAGTCCACCGCTGCATCTATCTTTCGCAGCAAATGCTCCTTCGGCACCAGTTGGTCTATGACTACGAACTCTACCAGATCTCGATCCATTTTCCCGCGTTCCAGCATCTTGCATCACCCTTGTCCATTCTACCATATCTATCAGAAAAAGCCCAGCTCCAGCCGGACTTTTTCGACAGACTGAAGCGGCAGTCCCACTATGGGGCTGCCGCTTTTTCTTTCTTTTTTACGCATTCCAACAGAGGTTCTCGATTTCATCCTCGGTCAGGCCGATGGTTCCATCCAGCATTTTGTTCATAAACTCGACCTGCTCTTCTTCAGAGAGGTCATCCGCATATTCCAGAATGTTGCTGATGATTCTGCCCGCGGCACCGTCGACGGAAAAATTCTCAAGAATCCAGTTGAAAGCGTCTTCTCTTGTTTTCTGTTTTTTCATGGTTCTTCCTCCTGATTTGCTGACTCAGTTTGTATAGGATAACATGTCCGCGTCTAAATCGCAAGTCCGCGTTTTACACCGGAACTTCCGGCGTAGCCTCGCCCACCTTCCAACGGATGGTATCCAGCCCGTCGTGAATGATGATTTCGTCGTCCGTGATGGTCACGTCGTGCTCGTCATCCTCCACATCCGGACGTCCGCAGATGTCCTTGTGCTGCTTCGCTCAGTATCCATGCAAAGACCTTGTCTACTGTTTCCTCTGTAAAGCGATGCCGGAAGTTATAGCTCACCGTGGAAAAGTGCGGCGTTTCCTCCTGCAAGGGATAACCGAGAAACCAGCGATAACAATTGTTTGCGCTGACTTCTTCCGCAGTCCGCCGCAGTGAGGGAAGGCCGTACAGATGCTGGATCAGCACCATCTTGAACAACACCACCGGATCAATGCTGGGGCGCCCATTGTCCTCGCAATAGAGAGGCTCCACCATTTCATACAGACGTGTGAAGTCCACCGCTGCATCTATCTTTCGCAGCAAATGCTCCTTCGGCACCAGTTGGTCTATGACTACGAACTCTACCAGATCTCGATCCATTTTCCCGCGTTCCAGCATCTTGCATCACCCTTGTCCATTCTACCATATCTATCAGAAAAAGCCCAGCTCCAGCCGGACTTTTTCGACAGACTGAAGCGGGAGACTGTATGCCAGTCTCCCGCTATATCCTTATGCACTTTCTCCGGCCATGCGGAAGAACTCATCTGGTGACAGGATCTTGATTCCAAGTTCCTGCGCCTTTGCCAGCTTGCTTCCGGCGTTCTCGCCGCAGATCAGATAATCTGTCTTGCTGCTTACCGAGCTGCCGGCATGAGCGCCCAGAGATTCAATTTTTTCGTTGATCCCATCCCGGGTGTACGGCTCCACTTTGCCGGTCACCACAAGGGTCTTGCCGACAAAGGGATTGCCCATATCGGTGCTGGCCGCAGGCGGCTGATAGGTCTTAATGCACACCAGCAGCCGAAGCTCCGTCCAGACCGTCCAGTTTTCCTCGCTGCGGAACCACTGACAGATATTTCTGTGCAGTGTCTCTCCGAAGTCCGGGAGCTGTGTAAAATCAAAGCCCATGCATACAGCCGTTTCAAATTCCGAAAGGTTTCCGCGGAACCTTTGGCAGATAGCTTTGCTGGCTGTACTGCCTACCATGGGAATATCCATTGCGGTCAAATACTGCTCAAAAGTGGTAATGCGGCTGTGCTGGATGGCGTCCCAAAGATTTTGCCAGGATCTCACCCCAAAGCCCTCCATCTGAACGATCTCCGACCTGTGTTTGTCCAAAAAGAAGATGTCCATATAGGAGTGGAGCCAGCCCTTTCCAATGAATTTTTCCAGAATTGCTTCAGACAATCCCACGATATTCATCGCCTTCTGGCTTGCAAAGTGGACGAACTTGCGCAGCTTCCGCGTTTCGCACTGCTCATTATCGCAGAACAGCGCCGCTGTGACCTTTTCCTCCCCGTTCACAGTGTTTTTGGTCGTATGGATACGGGTAGGCTGTCCGCAGCACGGGCATCTGGCCGGAACGACCTTCTCTCTGGCGTAGCAGTCCCGATCCAGATTTTCCTCCACATGGGGAATGATCTGGTTCCGCTTGCTCACCTTGATACGGCATCCCGGCATCAGTTCCAAATTCTCAATGAAGGAGAGGTTATGGAGGCTTGCCCTGGATACCGCGCAGCCATCGATCTCCACCGTGTCAAAGATGGCTACCGGAGCAATTTCCCCTGTGCGGCTGGGCGTCCATTCAATCGAGCGCAGGACGGTTTCATAGGTGTCATCCTCGAATTTGAACGCAAGCCCGTCCTTGTAGTGATGCCCGGTCCGTCCGCAGGACTTTGCGTAGGCTGCATCGTTGTAGGTGACCACGATGCCATCGATAGGTATGTCGTTTTCCTGCGCATATTTCCGCAGGTGTCGGATACCGGCGTCCATATCGAACTGCGTCAACGTCTGCTTGCTCGCCAGATATTTGCAGAGGGGAAAGCCGAGCTGTTCGATGGCTCGAAGCCGCTGCGACTTCCAAGCGTATTCTGTAAAGCCCTCCAGCACATTGAAAGCCATAAAGGTCACATGACGATCCTTGCAGGCGCCGCAGTCCAGCAGACGGACAGAGCCGGCAGCCAGATTGCGCCCGTTTTTATAAGGCTCGCCATTTCCGTCCCGCAGCGTGTCCTTTAACGCCACAAAATCGCGGGGACGGATAAATGCCTCGCCGGTAATGACCAACCGTTCCTTGTATGGGATCTTATCCGGGATGCCGGAGATCCCCAGTACATTGTGAGTAATGTTCTCACCGGTATCTCCATCGCCGCGGGTAGCGGCCTCCATCAAAAGGCCATTTTCATAGGTCAGCTTTACCGTCAGGCCGTCCAGCTTGAGCATCAGCATGACCATCTGGTCTCCCGCAAAGCGCAGAAGCTCCGCACTGCTCTTCGTTTTATCCAACGACAGCAGCGGAATCGGATGCACTGTTTTCACCAAGGCGCTGACAGCGGGATAGCAGCCTACCGTCTGCGTGGGCGAGTTCGTCATGCTGAAGCCGGTTTCCTTTTCCAACGTACTCAGTTCATCAAAAAGTGCGTCATATTCGGCGTCTGTCAGAGACGGCGCGTTGAGATTGTAGTATTCATACCGGCAGCGATTCAGCCGGTCTGTCAATTCCCGTATCTGCTGCTGTTTACTCTGTTCCATTCCTTACACCAGCCTTTCCTTAGAGAATGCTCCGAAATTCAGTTCATAGATCATCTTTTCGATCCGTGCGTCATCGTTCCATGCGGCCTCCATCGCCGCACGGTTTTTCGCCTGTACCAAGACCAGACCGCCCCGGAGCTGCATCAGCAGCTCCGGGCGTTGGGCACAAATAACTGCGAGGTTTCCCAACTGTTTCATTTTCACATGACTCCTTTTATACAGCAATATAGGTTTCCCAGTACGATTCCCGCTGTGCCGCAATCGTGAGTGGAACAATGGTGCTGCCAATATTGGCCGGCGCCTGCGTCAGTCCATAGACAGTCTGCGTACTCCGGATACGAACCATCTCCCGCTTGAGCTGAGAGAGGATGTACTCCTCCAGATACCCTTTACGGGGATCGTAGCTGTTGACTGCCCGGATCAGGCGTACCGCCAAAGACTGGTACACATCATCGGGGTCTACGGGTTCTGTCTGCATAAACGCGGCGTACTGCGCCATAATCGTGTCAATGCACCAAAGATGCTGCTCCACCACAGCGTTGCGCTGCGTGATCGTAAATCCGTTTTTCATGTTCTCTATAACTTCCTTTCCTTTGTTCAAATGTGTTGTGCTGCGGCTTAGGCCGCAGTTTCCATGAGATCCGACACCAGAACATCCACCAACCGCTGACCGGCAAGGTCGCCGGTATGGATACGAATGTCATCCTGTCGCAGCTGCTCGAATTCCTGCAGGCGAAGGACCTTGCTCTTTTCCGCTTTTTCCCGGTCGCTCTCTGTCAAGCGCTCGGAGACAACCTTCTGCCATTCCTTCAGGAACTGCTCCGCGTCCTTGAGGTCATCGTTCTGTCGGTCAAAGTAGGTTCGCTTCTGCCGTATCGTGCCGTTTGGCTCCACCTCAAGGGTGTAGTACGGCTTGTCGATCTCCGCAGTCTTGCGCAGGAACAGGATATATGCCTCCTGCTGTTCGATGCGCTCCCAATAGCGGTCTGACTTGCCGACACAGTGGGAAAGCGCATCGCCCTCGCGCATAATATCGCGCACACCTGACGGAACAACGATGGAATACACCTCGCCGGTGTATTCGTATTTCGGTTTGATCGAGCGGCAGATGCCTGCAATTTTCCGATACTTTCTTGCTGTTGCGGCAGCTTCCATTTCCCGTTCTCTTTTCCGCAGCTGCTCCACCAGTTCATCGTGACGCTGGCGCAGCAGCTTGACACGGTACACGATCTCATCATGGGTGTTGATTCCCAGCTTGTCCGCCATGGAAAGGTAATCCCGCCATGTGAAAATAATCTGCCGCAGGGAATCCCGTGTGCCGCTTTTCTGACGCTGAAGATAGTTGCAGACCTGCTGCTCCGACATTCGATCCAGAATGAAGTCGATATCGGAAACATGGATATTCTCCTGCTCCAGCCAGCGCAGCGCATGATCCGGGATGATTCTGCCGCTGCACTTCTCCCGCTGCAGCCAGTCGAGCATAATGGCGCCGCCGTTGAGTGTCCGGAGCCGCGAAAGCCGGTGCGTATCAAGTGCCAATGCCTTGACGAGACTGGTTTCGGACTCCTGCCGGATACAGCTTTTTACGGCTCCAAAATTTTCCAAGCACTCCGTGGTCAGCCGCGGAAGATTGGCTTTGCAGATCTGCTCAATGCGGGGAAACCTCCCCCATGCAAACAGGTACCAGTTAGGGCTTACACAGCCCCGGCAAAGTCTTACATACTCCCTCAATCCGGTCCTTACAAGAAATGGGGCAATGCTGGAAAGCGTTTTTCCATAGATGCTCCCCGGCTGATAACAATACTCGTTGTAGGAATAGCCCATACCCGTGTAGACATACTCATCGATGCCCTCCACCCATCGGGTGCGGCGCTGTTTGTACCAGCCCCAGTAATACGAATGTGAAGACAGATCCGCACGGTAGAAAATACGCTGCTTCTCAAAGCTGGAGGTTTTCGATGTGATGGTGTTCTCTTCTTTCCGGTACTGCCTGTTCACGTGAAACTGGCGAACCACAAACCCGTCTCCGCACTTCTGGGCCAGATATGCACATTCGGTCGGTGAGCGCAGGTACTCCGTTATTTTCCCTTTCGCCTTGAACGTGATCTTATGACGGCATCTCGGGCACTTTCCCACCGCGTTATGATAGGGTCGCTGTTTCAGTGCGACTTCCTTTTCACAATAGGTGCAGTAGCCGTACCTTGCCCCGCCCTTGCGGTAATCGTAGAAGATGTAGTTTTCCTGAATACCCACCTTATTGACCCAACGCTCCCAGTCCTTCGGCAGTGGCGGTGTCTGAGAGAGCTCCGCATCCCACGGATCGGTTTCCTTTCTGTGCCGGCGTTCCAGTTCTGCATCACGGACGGCTTGCTGGAATTTCAGAATAGCCCGATATACGCTTTTTTCATCCGACGCCAGATATTGCCGGATCTGTGCATCATCCACGGCGCTGATCCACACGTTATTGGATCCCTTCGCCTGCCATTCTAAGTAGTCGATCTTTGCCGTCCGCCACTCGTTACGGGTACGGTCATAGGTGAGAAACTGCTGCTTTTCTTTCTCCATGAAAATCTCATAGACCGGCAGTGTCCCGCCAAGGCGCATTGCATCCGGGTCATACAGGGTGACTTTCAAAATGCCGCCCTCTACCGCGCTTCGTACAAAACCGCTGTATCGGCATCGATAGAAAGTGTTCCAGCCCGAACCGACCTTGACCGGCACATCCTCGCGGGCAACCGCAAGCATTTCTTCAGTCGCAGGCAAATTCTTCATTTTCAGCAAACTGCTTTTTTTCATTTCTGCACCGCCTCTCTTTTCACAAAATCAATGTCATACCATACATCAGGCAGAATTTTTTCTCCATCGACCTCAACGACCGCAATCTGACAGATTACTTCGGTTTCACGCCGCTCTCTGGCAAATGCGAGAATATCGCCCAGTTTTCCACACGCAACGGGTGTCTTGCCTCGAACGATGGCATAGCCGTTGCGGCTGGTGCTGTGCTCACGCTGTACCTTGTCGCTCACCTTTCGGCCTGGGTGATCCACCATGTAGGCAAGCGCATGGAGAAAGAATTCTTTCCTCGTCAGCCGCTGCAGGATCGTCAGTTCCGTGCAAGCAATTTTGGAGTCATGATCGTCCTCGTCAATATCCCCGCCGGGCTGCACCAAGCAGTAAATGGAGCGATTCATGTCGCCATAGTAGGAAAGACAATCCAGCGGGTTCTCCGCACAGTGAAAGCCGTTGCTGGCGCAGTTTGCCTCCGGGGTGACATTCTTTCCCATGACGAACCGATAGCCACGGCAGGAGAGATCCGGCTCAAAGCCTTTATAAGCGTACATCAGGCTGCCTCCCCAAAGGAGGAGAGGTCTCCCAGCGAGATCTGCCCATCGTCGGCTTCCGCTTTTTTCGGCGGTTCCTTCTTCTCCGGCTCTTTCTTCTTTTCTTCCTTTTTCTTCTTGGAAACGGACTTGGAAGATGTTTTCCCGCGATAGGGCTGCGGAACAAACTTCTCTTCATCGCCTTTGTCTTCCTTGGCGTCGGGGTCACGGAAATAGTCCTCCGCCCACTGATAGCAGAGATCATCGGGAATATCGCAGCCGTATGCCTGCTGACCGGGTCCCGGCTGAACGCCGTTTGCCTTCAGCTCGTCCTGCACATAATCCCATGCCTTCCGGCTGATGTACTGGAAACAGTGGATCATGCTTTTGCGTGGGTGCATGGTAAGCCGTGCAAAATCGAGGTCATCAATGCACTTGGTCTGGATAAACTCGGCAACGCTCTCCTTCATGTTGCGACGCGTCAGCTTCTCCGTATCTGCGGACACGCGCTTTGCGGCAGCCTTGAGCAGTTCAGCCGGGCTCATGGCATCCAACTTTTCCAATGCAGCCTGTTCCGCCCGCTGCTTTTCTGCCTGCCTGGCGTCCCATTCTGCCTTGCGCTTGGCTTCAGCCGCTTCGTGCGCACGGCGGGCCTCATCCTCACTTTGGGTATTGGGGGCGGTTGCCGGTTCGCTGGCCGCCGCTGCCGGAGTAGGAGCTGCAGTCGGAGAACTTGCTGTCACCGGTTCCACAGGAGCCGTCTGCGGCATATCCATAGCATCATCTTCCGTAAAGGCGTTGGAAACGGCAGCCTCGCTGTTTTGAAGCTCATAATCCATATTTGAAAAAGCGCCCATTCGTACATTCCTCCTAAATAAAAAATGAGAAAAGGACGCTCCTGTGCCAATGGCACAAGGCGTCCCTTCTTACATACTGCGCTCAAACCGTATAGACCAGTGTGCTGAATGGGTCGAAGCAATAGCACACGACGGCCGGGTACTGAGCGGCTGTTCTTTGAATTTTCTGTTGGACAGCAAGGGCCTCTCCCATTCCACAGGGAGTATCCCATCCAGTCCAGACCATAGCTGTGAAATAACGGTGTTCCGGATGATACCGTGTCTCCGCCCCAAGGCTTTGACAGATTCCCAGCATGGCTTTCAGCTGCTTTGTCTTCTGCTCGTCCATTTCTAAATGGATCGTCTGCGGTAAAGCCTGCATTCAAGCCTTCTTCGCCAGCGCGGGTGAAAATTTCACCTGCACAAATCCGGCCATATCGCAGTAGAAGTATCTGCGCTCGCTTTCATCATAAAGCTCCAGCACATCGGATGGGGCAATGCTGCGGCCGCGATAGTCCGGTGGGAACGCCTGATTATAGCGTGCAAAAATGCGTTCCAGAATATCACGTTCATCTTGCCCGACCGGGCAGGTTAGCTCACCGTCGTAAACGAGTGTGTATTCCGCCGCCGGCGGCTGCTGAAAGCCGGCCTTGTGCAGCGCGTCAATGCCGCCAAAGGCGAATGCGCGCGTCTCGCCATGCTCCAGATCCAGCTGGTAAACACGAAACCGCTGCGTTTTACGCTGACTGTCCAACAACTCCTGAAAAGAAACGCCAGGGTCGGTTTGTAAGTACGCATCGTATTCCTGCTCTGTCAGCCCCAGATACTCCCGCAGGGAAATACTGTCCACCTTCATCGCATGCCATTTTTCCGTACAGGCTTCCAGCATTTCCAGCCCGCATAGGCCATTAAGATATTGCTCCTTAAATGTCATTCCTGGATCCTCCTTCATTTTCTGTTCTTTGCGGCGCAGCGCAAGCTGCCAGTCGTCAATGCCCTTGTAATTGGGATTCCATGTGAGCCTGCGGCAACGCATCCCGTGCCTGGCCGCCAGCGCATAGATCTTCGATGCGCCTTTTCCCACCATTTCATTACTGTACTTATCCATGTCCTCCGCCTCGATGATCTCCTCCGTTCCGTTCCGGTGCAGGAATGCAAACAGTTCATCCAGCTTGGCGGTGTTGTTGGCTCCCAGCGTGGCAACAAAGGTCCTGTGCATCAGCGCGTGAGCGACATCCGCCTTGAGGCAGCCTTCCGTCACATATACAACGCGGGAGCAGGGGTCGCCCACAAAATGAATGGGGCTCCCCGAGGTCGTTCCCATGCGCTTTCCCGTGGAGGACAGCGTCAGGTATTTCACGCCCGTTTTCTCCGGTGGATCGTCTTTATCCTTGAGCGGATGATCCAACCGGATCTGTGCGCCGCGGATCAGACCGTCTACACCGAAGATGGGAATGATGATGCCTGATGTCCGCTGGTGGAATTTGACCGTCCAGCAGCCGTTATCATCCACATAGAAGCCGGGAACACCCTGCACCCTGCAGCCCGCCTTGACCAACCGATTGGTCAGGGAGCGACAAAGGAAAGGGGGCGGCGTGCTCTTGAAGCCAAAGCGCGTAATCTCATCGTCGGACAGCCCCCGCACAGACCGGAGGTGCTCGCGGTGCGCCGGAATGAGGGTCAGCATGGACAGCAGCATGGAGAGAGTCTGATGCACTTCCTGAACAGAAGCCGCGTCAGACTGCTCGGCCTCCGCAGGCGTCGTTTTCTCCGGAACCGTATAGTCCGGTGAAAAACCATTTACCGCCAAAGCGTCGCAGATCTCCCGATAAGCGTCTGAATTGCTGACGCCATACACCTTTGCGTAAAGGGACAGCATTCCGCCGCCTTCGCCGCAGTAGTTACAGCGCCACAGGTCTTTTGCCGTGTTCAGATTCATTTTTCCCCGGCGGTCACCGCAGATGGGACAATCCACATACACCTGACCGGGAGCCCTCCGCCTGATATTCAGGCGGAGGAGCCCGGCCACATCCATAATGCCAAAGGGGAGATCATGCTTTTTCCCGTAATTCAAACCAGCATCCCTCCCAAGACGCAAAATTTACGGATGGAAAGCGGTCAGCTTGCCTTTAACTGCTGCGAACCGCCCATCAGAAGCATGGCGGCAGCCTTCATAATATTGCCGCAATCCTCACAGAGATAGGCGTAATATTTCAGGCTGGAGGGACGCTGCTCAGAAACCTGTGCCATCGTCCAGCCCTTATTGACGCCGGTGGTTACGACCAGCTCCGCAGCTTCCTCTTCTGTCATCAGCGAAAGGATCTCGTCCACCGTCATATCGTCCGAATATTTCGGTGCAGCCGCTGTCGATGCCGCTGCCGGCATATCGACCACAACAGGCTTCACCGTCCGCGCTGTTTCAGCCCGCTCCATGACCGCAGGCTCCGCCGTTTCCGAAGGAACCTCCTGTGCCTTTTGGGGCATAACCGGGTCAGGCTCAGAAGCCGCAGTTCCGCCGCTTAACGCCTGCAGCAGACTCATGGCGTCTGAAACGCTTTCCGTCTGCTGGGTGGTGTGAACCTCTTGCTGATTTACGCTGGGCGTCTTTGCCGCCTCCTGCGGTTGAACCTCTTGCGGTGTAGGCACTGCCTGCACCGGATGATTTTCGCCGATAGGATCTTCTCGCTGCGGCGCTGCGGCTCCATTTACCGCCGGAGCAGTCTCCTGACGATTTACAGTACCCGTTGCGACTTCCTGTTTCCCATCGGCCTGTGCATCTACCGCCGCAGAGGGGTTGATCTCACAGAGCTGGATGCCGAAGCCTGCATTATCCAGAGCCGTTTTCAGCGCCTCGTCCTGCGCGGCCTGCACATATCGTCCGGCAGGAGCCTGAGCCTTTTCCACCGCCGCGGTAAAATTGGTAATGGGCTGGTTGTCCTCTCTGGACAGAAATACCTGCGCCTCATAAACGGCGATTTGGTCTGTGATCTGCAGCCGGTTCAGCAGCATTTTTCCATCGGGGCAGGCCAATCGGAACCAGAGCCGCTGATAGCGCGGCTCCAGCTCGATTCCGCCGTTGGCGTTTCTTTTCAGAAAGCGCAGCGGGTCAAAGCCCTGCACCCTACGAAGCTGCTGCACGGCAGGAATCGCTTGGGTCAGCATAATTCTTTCTCTGGACATGGTTTGATACTCCCTTCATAAAATAAATAAGAGATGACTGTGCGTTTTTTTGCACATTCATCTCACATTAACTGGCACGCTGCCATTCTTTGCCCTCTTCGTTACGGAGAGCCTTGCGCGTGACTGCCTTATAGTAGAGGGCGATGCGTTCGCCCAGCATGGTATTGCGTTTTCCTTTTCGGCTCCGATGGATCGCCATATACAGCGCCCTTTTTTCACCCACCAGCAGCACGCGGCGCTTGGCACGCGTGATTGCCGTGTAGAGAAGATTCCGCGTCAGGAGCACATTATGGGCAGCCAGCAGCGGAATAATGACCGTATCATACTCTGAGCCCATGGATTTGTGGATCGTAATGGCATAGGACAGCTCCAAATCATCCAGAAGTACCTGCGGGCAATCCATATAGCGGCCGTCAAACTCGATCACGACATTGGTGCCGCTAATTTTGCGGATTGTGCCGATGTCACCGTTGAAAATACCCTCGCCGACCTGCTTGCCGGAGCGGTCATACAGCTTGATGTCGTAATTATTCCGCATCTGCATCACGCGGTCGTTGAGGCGGAATATCTTTCCAGCGTACACGATCTCCGGCGTCTGAGGCACTGCGGGATTGATCTCCTCGCGGATAGCTTCATTCAGGCTGTTGACCGATGCCTCACCCTCGGAGCGGAACGGCGATAAAATCTCCACCTGCTCAATTCCTTTTGCGGCGATCTGCTCCCGGTAAAGCTCACGGATGATGCCGGCAGTCTCCTCCTGGCTCTCTGCCTTATGAAAGGCAAAGTCCTCACCATAGTAGAGCGTCGTTTTGCCCTCGTTGATAAAACGGGCATTGTGGGCAATCAGGCTGTCCTGTGCCTGACGGAAGATCTCGTCCAGCACCGTGACTGGCACGACGCCGGAGCCGATCAGCTCGTGAAATACATCACCGGCGCCCACACTCTCTAACTGGTCTGCATCACCGACCAAAAGGACTTTGGTGCCGGGGCGCAAGCGTGAAAAGAGCTGATGGATCAGCCACATATCGACCATGGAAGTCTCGTCCACGATCAGAAGCCCTGCTTCCAGCGGTTTCCGTTCCCGGTCTTTCTTCGATTCCGAATCACCGTGAAGTCCCAGAATGCTGTGGAGCGTCTGTGCTTCATCGATCCCCGTTGCCTCCGCCATACGCCGGCTCGCCTTACCTGTGGGCGCTCCGAGTACGATCTTCTGCTGAGGATAGAGCTGACGGTACACTTCGATCACCGTTTTCAGAACCGTGGTCTTGCCGGTGCCGGGGCCGCCTGTGATGATAGACAGGTTATGCCGGAACACCATTTCCACGCCTTCTGACTGGCGTTTGGACAGGTTGAGCCCTAAGCTATGTTTCACTCGCTCCAACGGCTGTGCAATGTCTACCACCGCCGGATTTGCCAGAAACAGCTCTACCGCTTTCTGTGCGGTTTCGCTCTCCTGCAGAAATTGCTTGGGCAGATACACATTGCCGTGATTCGATACCACCTCGTCCTGCCGGATCATGGCAGACAGCTCCTGTTCGACCTGGCTCATGGGGACGCGCATCTGCGGGAGGGGTATCCGTTCATTGAGCAGCTGCATAGCCGCTTTGAGCAGAGCCTCTGCCTCCAGATAGAGATGTCCGTCCTTTGTCCGTGCGTCCTCCAGCGCATAAAAGAGCGCACCGTGGACGCGCTTCGGATCACGCAGATCTCCACCGGATTTTTGTACGATGGCGTCAATCCTCTTGAAGCCGAACCCCGGCACCTGACAGAGATTGAAGGGACTCTGTCTCACGATGTCTGCACAGGAAGGGCCGAAATGCTGATAGATCTTCTGCGCGGTCGTCGGCGTGACCTTGAACGGGGCCAGCAGGGTCATCAGGACACGCATCCGGCTGGTTTCCGCATAGGCGTCCTTGATCTCCGCAAGCCGTTCCTTCGTAATGCCGCGAATCTCAAGAAGCCGGTCTGGCTGATGTTCCAGAATCTCCAGAGCATTGATGCCAAACTTTTCAATGATCGCGTCGGCGGTCTTTTCTCCGATGCCCTTCAGCAGACCGGAGGCAAGATAATTGCGGACGCCCTCCAATGTGGGCGGCACGATCTCCTGCCAATGATCGACCTGAAGCTGAAGCCCGTATTTTCCGTCCTTCCACTCTCCATCCATCTCGATCTTCACCGTATCCGTCTGCGGCAATTCGATGCCGACGGCGGTAAAGCGGATCAGGTGGTCGTGATAGCGATAGGGACTCCGGGCTTCTGCCGGTACGCTGCTGTCCTCCGTTTTCATCCGAAGGACAGAATATTTGCTGGACGCATTGAAAAACAGTACCTTGTCCAGTGCTGCAACAATGCTCACAGCACATCACCTCCGTTTCCTTTCACGCTGCCTGCAAAGCAGCTTTTTTCACATGGAATCTTCGCCATTCAGACACCGTGACATACTGATCGTAAATATCAGGGTGTTCGTCCTTCAAACGCTCTAAGGCGTCCTTCGATATGCCTGCGGAGCGTACCGGATTGTAGGTTATGGTGTAGCTCTCCGCAGAGCCGTTATACACGGCGGTGCAGCTTGTGCCCATTCTCTCGATGAGCATACCCTTTAACCGTTTAATGTCCTTCTCCAGTTTGTTCACATCAGCCGCCAACGTCTTTTTCTGCTCTTGCAGGGAAAGAAGCATGGACAGCTGCCCAAACTGCGGTTGCCCCAGCAGCACGGGAGGCGCGTCCTTGTCCGCAGGCCCCAGCTTTCGCCGCAGGCTTTCGAGGATCAGGTCGCCATCCGCTTCCACATAGGGAGGCGGCGTTTTTGTGAGGACATGATTTTCCCAGAAGTCCCGTTCCAAAGCGATCAGTTCTTCTTCATAGGCCATGTCACGGTCGATACGGCGGATGATCGCCTCGTCTTCCGAATTTCCGTAAAGGCAGCAGAAGTAGACACGGTCAATGTTCATGACCGCCATGTAGTGCCGCCCCTGCGATTCATAGTAGATAGGAACGATTTCCTCGCCGTTGTACCACCAGTTATCCTTGGCATTATAGTTCGTGGTCTTGATTTCAAGGATGGCTGTCGTGCCGCCCGGCAGTTCCACCATATAATCCAGATCCGCCAGCATCCAGGGATACAGCGGGTGCTGGAACATGAATGGCCGGCGGTGGATCTTATAGCCCGTCTTATGGGCGAAGATCTTGGCAACCAGTGGCTCCAGCAGGGTTCCAACTTCCAACTGGACCCAGTTTTCGGCATCATCCGCTGTGACGATATTCAGCTTGTCATAGTAGAGATCCCGCCCGGTACGGAATGGTGAAATTCCGAGAACGGCAGCGGCGTCACTTCCGCCGATGCCCTTGCGCCGGTATTCCAGCCATTGTTCACGCGGCAGACCTTCTGTACCGACGAGAATTTGCGGAGCGTAACACTTTGCGTTTTCCATGGATGCATTCCTCCTCGGTTTCATATTTGATGCGCGGCTTATTCAAAAGCCGCTTCTCTCTGTACCTGTGGTACGGTCGGAAGGAACGTCTGGGATGCCCTCCGGGTTTCCATTTTTGTCTGAATTTCATTTCTTGTTTCCACCTTTCTTGATGATATATCCTCAAAGCCTTTCGGCGTTTGGGCGCAAAAAAGCGGGAACAACGATTCTGGTAAAATCCAGTATGTTTGCCTGACAGCAAACTTTCGTCATTCCCGCAGTATGGGACGGTGCCCCGTAAAACAAAAAAGCCAGCAGCAGCCGGCTTTCATGGCACAGCAATACTACTGACAAAAACGTACAAACCTGACAACGTGCGCAGGTGGATCGCTCCACACACAGATCATTGACCTATGCCCAAAGGGAAATTGCGCAAAACTCATTTACGGGCAAAGTGTAACACAATATATTGTATAAGTCAATACAAAAATACTATATTTAGTTTTTCTGGCGTGCGTGCAAAAAATACGGACATGGCCCCGTATTTATTTTGTGAACGGTAAAAACCACCTATTGAACCTTGAAAACGCCGCCCCCAAATGCGGCTGCATCGATTTGTCCGGGAGTTATACAGGATCGGCTGACAGTATGCGTTTGCGTACCTGCCGGGGAAGTGCCGCACAGCGGCAGCCTGCAAATACGCGGCCTGAAGCGAGGGCGCAGGAAATGGCCCGGAATTGGGAATCGAACTTGGATTAGAACCTAATGTAATTTACTTGTTGGTGATAGTGGGGAAAATCCGTATAATATATTTGTGAGGACATCACAGGCTCTTTTCCCCAGCCACCAAAGAAAGGAGGCCCTCTGTGGCTGAGATAAATACAAACGGCCTTAAAGCCAACTCTGAAAAAAGAAGCTATTCCGTTATGGAAGTAGCGGAAATTCTCGGTGTCAGCAAAAAATCCGTCTATAACATGTGTGCTAATGGCACCTTCAAATGTGTACGGATTGGAACCAGGCTGAGAATATCAAAGAAGGCTTTCGATGATTGGCTTGATGGCAGAGACAACACCTGAAAGGAGCCATGAGCTATGGCATCAATTCAAAAACGCGGTAAAAAGTATGCCGTCGTATATACCTATACGGATTCTGCCGATGTCAAAAGGCAGAAGTGGGAAACCTATGGAACAAAGAAGGAGGCTGCGGCCAGAAAAGCACAGGTAGAGAATGAAATGAACAACGGAACCTTCATTCCGCCATCCAGCGTAACTGTCCGTGACTTCCTGGCAGATTTTGTTGAACTCTACGGTTCAAAGCGGTGGGGGCTTTCAGCCTACTCTGGAAACACCGGGATCATCAACAATTACATCAATCCAGTCATTGGCGATATGAATGTCCAGGATGTGACAAGGCGTACCGTAGACAGCTTCATCGCCCAACTGCAAAAGATGAAACCCGTCAGCACAACATACCGAAACGCACGCTCGGAATTCTTGCCGCCCAACACGATTGAAAAAGTGTGCAAGGTGCTGCACTGCGCTTTCCGCCAGGCCGTCCGATGGGATATGATTCCGAAGAATCCGTTTGACGATGTTCTTCTTCCCAAGAAAGAGAAAAATCCTCGCGCTATCTGGACGGCTGACATTATCAGACAGGCTCTGGATAACTGCTCTGAGGGGAAACTGTATGTTGCAATCAACCTTTCGTTCGCCTGTTCACTGCGCATGGGCGAGATCACAGGGCTGACATGGGATTGTGTTCACATTTCCGATTCGGACATTGCAAAAGACGATGCCCATATCATTGTCAACAAGGAATTGGCGCGTGTCGATCAGCGTGCGATTGACGCGCTCGGAGAGAAAGACATCATCTTTATGTTCCCGAGGATCGTGAAAGCCAAATCGACAACACGGCTTGTGCTCAAACGACCTAAGACGGAAACCAGTATCCGGAAGGTATGGCTGCCGAAGACCCTTGCGTATATTCTTCGGGACTGGCATCAAAAGCAGGACAAGCTCAAAGAAATTATGGGTGACGAGTATTCAGACTATAATCTTGTTTTAGCTTTGGAAACCGGGCGGCCCTGCGAAGACAGGGTAATCGGGAATCAGTTTGAACGGCTGAAAAAGTCAGCGAACCTCCCGAATGTAGTCTTTCATTCTTTGCGGCACTCAAGCACCACCTATAAGCTGAAGCTCAATCATGGTGACATTAAGGCCACGCAGGGGGATACCGGCCATGCGCAGGCGTCTATGGTTACAGAAGTTTATGCGCATATTCTGGATGAGGAGCGGAAAATCAACGCGCAGAAGTTTGAGGTCGCATTCTATGCGAACCCGGATATGCGGCGCGTGGAGCAGGAACTGAATCCGCCGAAACCGGAACCGGCTCCCGACCTAAACCTCCAGTCGCTTCTTGCACAGCTTCAGGAAAATCCCGAACTTGCCCGCCAACTGAAAGCCCTTTTGCACGCAGGGTAACGGGAGGACTCGAAACGACTATAAAACACCACGGCAGGGTTCATTAGCAGAATCCGAATTTCATTAGCAGATTTCTCGAAAATCGTTCGAGTCCAGCAGGGAACAGTCTGGAAATAAGTTGCATTTCAAATCACAAAGCAGTTGCTTTTTCGGGGTGAGTCAAGAAAAGCAAAAACGCTGAAATCCATTGAGATTACAGCGTTTTTGGCACCCCGGACTGGGCTTGAACCAGCGGCCTACTGCTTAGGAGTATGGCGTGCCGCTTCGTACATCGTCCGCTTCATAATTTGCCTTATTGTTTAATCTGAAATTGTATTGCCTGGTTACTGGTCAACTTGCATAAAAATCCCTGTAATGCCGCCTCGTGACGGGGCGTTCAGAAGGTCAAATTAGCAAATTCTTAGCAGGGAGCGTGTCTGTGAGGGCCTTTCCCGTCAGGGACACCGGGCAGGTATGGGCAAAACGCCGACAAGAAACAGGAGGCAGATTATGAGTGCATCGGGCGAAAAGCAGACGCCGAAAAACAGGACCTACACCGTGGAGGACATAGCCGTTATTCTCGGCATTGGAAAATCCTCTGCTTATAAGCTGGCAAACTCCGGCGAGTTCCAGACGATCCGGATTGGAAACATGATCCGCATTTCCAGAAAATCCTTTGAAGATTGGCTGGGGATGGAGGACAACGAGGAGTAAGCAATGAGCAACTGAATACAGACCGGCCATCTGCCGGGGCAACGCCATGGGTAACACAAACCTGTGGCGTTTTTTTATGCCCTGCCGGGGGCACGCAAAACTGTATAAAAACGGGTGGGAAATCCCCTGTTTTTTCGCCTGTGGGCGGCGCAAATGAAGCCGCCCATATTCTTTCCCTCATGGGAGGCCGAGCGGCGATACAGGGGCGCAAACCCGCCGAAACGAACACTTTTCAAAACCGAAGGAAGGAGGTATCCAACATGGCGGTATTCCGCATTGAGAAAACCCGCGATTACACGGTGATGTCCAACCATCACCTGCGGGACAAGTCGCTCTCGTTGAAAGCGAAGGGCCTTCTCTCCCTCATGCTCTCCCTGCCGGAGGAGTGGGACTATACCACCAAGGGGCTGGCCCGGATCTGCAAGGATGGCGTTGACAGTATCTGCGCCGGGGTGCGGGAGCTGGAGGAACACGGCTATGTGATCCGCCAGCGGGTCCGCAACCCCAACGGCCAGCTCGGCGCCATCGAGTACACCATCCTGGAGCAGCCCAGACCGCCGGAACCAAAACCGCAAAAACCTGAACGGGAAAATCCAGTCTTGGATAATCCTGAACAGGCTTCCCCTGTCTTGGAAGAACCTGAACAGGGAAACCCCGCACAATTAAATACTAATAGATCAAGTAAAGAAAAATCAAAAAAAGATCTATCAAGTACGGAAGGATCAAATCCTGTCCTATCATCCCCCAAAGCCCCCAGGGGTTCGGACGGGATGGGACGGGACTGGATGCGGGAGCGCGAGAGTTATCGGGAATTGATTTTGGAGAACATCGAGTATGACTACCTCATCCAGAGCCATCAGCTTGACCGGGACCGCCTGGACGAGCTGGTGGAGCTCATGGTGGACACGGTATGCTCCCGTCGGGAGACCATCCGCATTGCCGGGGACGACTACCCGGCGGAGGTGGTCAAGTCCCGGTTCCTGAAGCTGGACAGCTCCCACATCGAGTATGTGCTGGACCGGATGCGGGAGAACACCACCTATGTCCGCAACATCAAGAAATACCTGCTGGCCACCCTGTATAACGCCCCGGCCACCATCGGCAGTTACTACACTTCCCTGGTGAGCCATGACCTGTACGGCGGCGGAGATCGGAGGTGATGTAAATGCAGGAAGAAATCACCCAGGGCGCAGTCTCCCTCTCGGTGGAGGCGGGCAAGATGACCGCGGACCTGCTCCAAAAGGCCCTGAAGAAGGTGCTGGAGGAGATGCAGAAAAAGCCCTCCCAGCGCACCCTCCACCAAGGAAAACAGACCCTGCACCAGCTCAAACAGCATGGGGCTTCCCTGACCAACATTGAGATCACGGAGCAGAACATCAAGGCATTTTCGGCGGTGGCGAAGAAGTACGACATCGACTATGCCCTGAAAAAGGACCCCCATACAGACCCCCCGCACTACTATGTGTTTTTCAAGGCCAAGGACAAGGACCAGCTCCAACCGGCCTTCAAGGAGTTCACCGCCATGACCCTGGACCGGGAGAAGCGCCCCACCATCCGGGAGCGGCTGGCCCAGGCACAGGAACAGGCCAAGACCAAGCACCGGGAACGGGAGAAGGTCAAGGTCAAGGACCGGGAGGTGGCGCGATGACCGACAAGGTGAAAAGGCTGGTGCTGCTCAACCTCCCGTATCTCATCTTCGTGTACCTCTTTGACAAGCTCTGTCAGGGTGTGCGGCTGGCGCCTGGGGCGGACGCCTCGGAGAAGCTGCTCCACATCGGACAGGGCTTTTCGGCGGCCTTTGCCAGTCTGGCGCCCAGCTTCCATCTGGTGGACCTGTGCGTGGGCGCCGCCGGCGCGGTGCTGATCCGGCTGGTGGTCTACTCCAAGGGCAAGAACGCGAAGAAATACCGCAAGGGCATGGAGTACGGTTCCGCCCGCTGGGGCACCCCGGCCGACATCGCCCCCTACATGGACAAGGACTTTTCCCAAAATGTCCTGCTCACCCAGACGGAGCGGATCACCATGTCGAGCCGCCCGAAGGAGCCCAAGTACGCAAGAAATAAAAATATCCTGGTCATCGGCGGTTCCGGCAGCGGCAAGACGAGGTTCTTCGTCAAGCCCAACCTGCTCCAATGCCATTCCTCCTATGTGGTCACGGACCCCAAGGGCACCATCCTGAACGAGGTGGGCGCTCTGCTGGACCGCAAGGGATACCGCATTAAAAGCCTGAACCTCATCAACTTCAAGAAGTCCATGCGGTACAACCCTCTGGCGTACATCCGCAGCGAGAAGGATATTTTGAAGCTGGTGAACGCCCTGATCCTCAATACCAAGGGAGAGGGCGAAAAGTCCAGTGAAGATTTCTGGGTCAAAGCGGAGCGCCTGTACTATTCCGCCCTCATTGGGTACATCTGGTACGAGGCAGAACCGGAGGAGCGCAACTTCATCACCCTGCTGGACCTCATCAACGCCAGCGAGGCGCGGGAGGACGACGAGGAGTTTCAGTCCCCCGTGGACCTGCTGTTCGCTAAGCTGGAGAAGGAGCACCCGGACCACTTCGCCGTGAAGCAATACCGCAAATTCAAAATGGCTGCGGGCAAAACTCTAAAATCCATACTGATTTCCTGCGGCGCCCGCCTGTCGCCCTTTGACATCGAGGAGCTGCGGGACCTCATGGCGGAGGATGAGCTGGAGCTGGACACCCTGGGCGACCGCAAATCGGCACTGTTTGTCATCCTCTCGGATACGGACTCGACCTTCAATTTCGTGGCGGCGCTCATGTACTCTCAGCTTTTCAATCTTCTGTGTGACAAGGCGGACGACTTCTACGGGGGCCGCCTGCCGGTCCATGTGCGGTGCCTGCTGGACGAGTTTGCGAATATCGGGCAAATCCCGAATTTCGACAAGCTGATCGCCACCATCCGAAGCCGTGAAATATCGGCTTCTATTATTTTGCAGTCGCAAAGCCAG
>ENA-ORSI01000052-ORSI01000052.1-human-gut-metagenome-genome-assembly--contig:-NODE-52-length-99569-cov-18.625158_pt1 | contig 99569 bp, 77 predicted proteins | sample MGYA00242187_ERZ509154 | MGnify/ENA primary metagenome ERZ509154 (study PRJEB26280, sample SAMEA2338627) | human gut metagenome | biome: human gut; feature: human-associated habitat; material: faeces...
AACCTACGCAGAACGCAGAAATAGAGACCGTTAGTGTTAAATGTGCATCAGGTGTCGGGTAATGATTTGGAAGTGCATCTATTTCTGCAATCTGCCTAAATCCGTTTTCCCGACCTTATGCCAATTTGTTCCATCCAAAGTCAAACTCTCTGACTGTCAGCGAGAATACTCAAATTTGCTCTATTCTGCGTTTTATCCTATTATTTTGACGGGAAACTGATGAATTCTGACGAAAAAACAACGAATTTTGGCGGAAAAACAGTAAAATTTCGCTCAAAATCGGGCAAAAAACACTGAAAAAACAGCAAAAACCGATGAAAAATAGCTGAAAACAGGCATAAAAAACGCCTTAAAAATCGAACTAACAAACTGATAGCAAACAACTTACCATCCATTTACGCAAAGAAACGACAAAAAACGTCTCTTTATATATATAAAAAGAAAGAAAGAAAAAAAGATATTGTTGTTGTTAGAGAAACGACAACCGACGACAACGTTCCACTTGAAACAATCGTCCGTATCAACGGAGGCTCATACTGAACAAATAAAGCCGCCGCATTTGCCAGACAGACGCGTGGCGTTTTCCTGGCAAATACGGGGCAACAGCCCCACAAACCTCAGCGGTTTTGCCTGCAAAGTCCAGGGATATTGGACAAGAAAACGGCGAGATGACTGCATACAGAAGCCCTCTGCTCGGCTAAAAGCCCAAAAACTTCTCCCCTAAAAAGAATAAAAAATTTGTTCATGCCCCATAAAACCGTTATTTTTGCAAGATAAGACAGAAAGGGAATAGTCAGACCATGGAAGAAGAAGAAAAAGACGGCAACCTGCAATTTACAGAAGCACCGGTAGAATATACCGAAGACAACATACGCCACCTGGACGACATGGAACACATCCGTGTCCGCTCGGGTATGTACATCGGCCGGTTGGGCGATGGTTCACAGAACGATGACGGCATCTACGTCCTGCTCAAGGAAGTTATGGACAACTCGATTGATGAGTTCAAAATGGGAGCCGGCAAAAAAATCGAAGTGAACATCGAAGACAACCTGCGCGTCAGTGTACGCGACTACGGCCGGGGCATCCCCCAAGGCAAGCTCATTGAGGCTGTCAGCAAACTGAATACAGGCGGAAAGTACGACTCAAAGGCGTTCAAGAAAAGCGTCGGACTGAACGGTGTAGGTATCAAAGCCGTCAACGCACTGAGCAGCCATTTCGAAGTCCGCAGCTACCGCGACGGTAAAGTACGCACTGCCATCTTCGAACGAGGCGTACTGCAAAGCGACACTACCGAAGACACACAGGAAGAAACCGGTACCTACATCTTCTTCGAGCCGGACAACACCCTGTTTCTCAACTACAGTTTCCAGAACGAGTTTGTAGAAACACTGCTGCGTAACTACACTTACCTGAACACAGGTCTGACCTTCATCTACAACGGCCAGCGCATCGTGTCGCGCCACGGACTGGAAGACCTGCTGAAGGACAACATGACCAGCGAAGGGCTGTACGACATTGTCCACCTGAAAGGAGAAGACATCGAAATAGCCTTTACCCACACCAACCAGTACGGCGAAGAGTATTACTCCTTCGTCAACGGCCAGCACACCACCCAGGGCGGCACGCACCAGACGGCACTGAAAGAGCATCTGGCACGCACCATCAAGGAGTTCTACAACAAGAACATGGACTATGCCGACATACGCAACGGACTGGTGGCCGCCATCGCCATCGACGTGGAAGAACCCATGTTCGAAAGCCAGACCAAAACCAAACTGGGCTCGAACAACATGTGGCCCGCCGTGCCGCAGGAAGGCAAACCCGCCGGCCCCACGGTGAACAAGTACGTGGGCGACTTCATCAAGACCGAAGTGGACAACTACCTGCACAAGAATCCGCTGATGGCCGAAGTAATGCTGCAAAAGATACAAGACTCCGAAAAAGAGCGCAAAGCCATAGCCGGAGTCACCAAACTGGCCCGCGAACGCGCCAAGAAAGCCAACCTGCACAACCGCAAGCTGCGCGACTGCCGCTACCACCTGAACGACGGCAAAGGCAAGGACCAGGAAGCCGAATCGTGCATCTTCATCACCGAGGGCGACTCGGCCAGCGGCTCCATCACCAAAAGCCGCGACGTGAATACCCAAGCCGTGTTCTCGCTACGCGGAAAACCGCTGAACTCCTACGGACTGACCAAGAAGGTAGTCTACGAGAACGAAGAGTTCAACCTGTTGCAAGCCGCCCTCAACATCGAAGACGGCCTTGACGGACTTCGTTACAACAAGGTCATCGTGGCCACCGATGCCGATGTGGACGGCATGCACATCCGTCTGCTCATCATCACCTTCTTCCTGCAGTTCTTCCCTGACCTCATCAAGAAAGGCCACGTGTACATCTTGCAGACCCCCCTCTTCCGTGTACGCAACAAAAAGAAAACCAACTACTGCTATACCGAAGACGAACGGCTGAAGTCCATCGAAGAACTGGGACCGAACCCCGAAATCACCCGATTCAAAGGTTTGGGCGAAATCTCGCCCGACGAGTTCCGCCACTTCATTGGCAAAGACATGCGGCTGGAACAGGTGAACCTTCGCAAAAACGACCTTGTAAAAGAACTGCTCGAATTCTACATGGGCAAAAACACCATGGAACGGCAGAACTTTATTATAGATAATCTGGTTATCGAAGAAGACATGGTAAATGAAGATTCTTAATTCCTCATTCTTAATTTAACTATGACCAAAGCTATTTTTCCGGGAACATTCGACCCCTTTACCATCGGCCACTACTCTATAGTGAAGCGTGCATTGACATTTGTCGATGAGGTTGTCATCGGCATCGGCATCAACGACAAGAAACACAGCTACTTTCCTACCGAAAAGCGTAAAGCCATGATACGGCAACTCTATAAAGACGAACCGCGTGTCAGCGTCAAATCCTACGATTGTCTTACTATCGACTTCGTTCTGCAAGAGAAAGCCAACCTCATCATCCGCGGCATCCGCACGGTGAAAGACTTCGAATACGAAGAAACCATCGCCGACATCAACCGCAAACTGGCGGGAGTGGAAACCATTCTGCTTTTCACCGAACCCGAACTGACCAGCATCAGCTCGACCGCCGTACGCGAACTGCTACAGTTTCAGAAAGATGTCAGCCAATTCCTGCCCGAAGGCATGAAGATTAGTGAAGAATAATCAGCTAAACAGAGAAGTGCAATCTGTAGCGAGAACCTACTGAAAACAAATCACATCATGAAATATATACTATTACCGGTTCTGCTTGTCTGTACCCTTGCTCTACAGGCACAGAACATAAACCAGGACGCTTTACGCAAATTGCAAATGGCCGAGTTTGCCATCAGCAAGCTCTATGTCGACTCTGTAGACGAAAACAAGCTGGTAGAAGAGGCCATCATCGGGATGCTTGAGCAGCTCGACCCACACTCTACCTACAGCAACGCCGAAGAAGTGAAGAAAATGAACGAGCCCCTGCAAGGCAACTTCGAAGGAATCGGGGTACAGTTCCAGATGATAGAAGACACCCTGCTCGTTATTCAGCCCGTAAGCGGTGGCCCCTCGGAAAAAGTAGGTATACTGGCCGGCGACCGTATCACAGCAGTTAACGACACAGTCATTGCCGGAGTAAAAATGAGTACCGAAGACATCATGAAGCGGCTGCGCGGTCCCAAGGATTCGAAAGTCAATCTGACCATCGTGCGCCGCGGCATTGCCGATCCGCTGCACTTCACCGTGAAGCGCGACAAAATACCCATCCTGAGCCTTGACGCCTCGTACATGATACAACCCCATACAGGCTACATCCGCATCAACCGTTTCGGAGCCACTACTGCCGAAGAGTTTCTCACTGCGATGAAAGACCTCCAGAAGAAAGGAATGAAAGACCTCATCCTCGATCTGCAAGGCAACGGCGGCGGTTATCTGAACGCCGCTATCGATCTGGCCAACGAATTCCTCAACCAGAAGGACCTGATTGTCTATACCGAAGGACGGGCTGCCCGCCGCAGCAATTTCTACGCCAAAGGTAACGGAAACTTCCGTGAAGGACGCCTCGTAGTACTGGTAGACGAATATTCGGCTTCGGCCAGCGAAATCGTCACTGGTGCCATACAGGACTGGGACCGTGGCGTAGTAGTAGGTCGCCGCACCTTCGGCAAGGGATTGGTACAACGTCCCATTGACCTGCCCGACGGCTCAATGATACGGCTTACCATTGCCCGATACTATACACCTGCCGGCCGCTGCATCCAGAAACCCTACAGCGGCAAAGGCGACGACATGCAGGAAGCTTACGCCAAGGATTTGCTCGATCGCTTCAACCACGGCGAACTGATGCACGCCGACAGCATCCACCTCCCCGACTCACTGAAATACCAGACCAAACGTCTGGGACGTACCGTTTATGGCGGCGGAGGCATCATGCCCGACTTCTTTGTCCCCATGGATACTACGCAGTACACTGACTACCACCGCAATCTCGTGGCAAAGGGAGTCATTATACGCAGCACAACGGGCTACATCGAACACCACCGCCAGGAATTACAGAAAAAATACAAGAATTTTGAAGCCTTCGACAAGGATTTCGAGATAGACGAAGCCTTCCTGACCGACCTGCGTGCACTGGCCGACAAGGAAAAGGTGAAATTCGATGAAGCGCAATACCAACGTGCGATTCCCCTCATCAAGACACAGCTGAAAGCCCTCATCGCCCGCGACCTATGGGACATGAACGAATATTTCCAAGTGATGAACGCCACCAACCAAAGCGTACAGCAGGCTCTGAAAGTGCTGAACGAAGGCTTCTACGAACAACTGATGGATAAGACTACGACTGAATTGTAATCAGTCACCGAACAACCATTTGTTCAGCCAACGATTGATATAGATATTAGCCACTGCACATCCGGCTCCGATTGCTGCACCTGCCAGCACATCGGATGGATAGTGTACGCCTTCGTTCATTCGCGATACCCCTACCGAACAGGCCCACACGGCCGAAGGAGCAATCACATACCATTTGGGATACTTCACACTGAGCGACGTAGCCAATGCAAAGGCTGTCGCCGTATGCCCCGAAGGGAAAGACGGACTGTTCTCGTGGCTGTAAGCATGCACTCTGTCGGGGTAGCGTTCATAAGGCCGCTGCCTGTCCACCAGATACTTCATGCCGTACGTCACAACAAAAGCACCTGCCACACTGGTACCTACATAAACAGCATCCTTCAGCAACTGCTTGTCATGCTTGGCCCATGCAGTTACCGCCATGGCAACAGGTACTCCAATTGCCACATACGGCTCCGTCCGTGAAATCACCTTATTATAATTACGAATGAACTTTCCGTCCCAACTATTGACACGATGCACCGTGTTGATATCCCAATTCTGCCCCCATGCGCCCGACACGAGCAACGACAGAAAACATACAAAAAAAGTCCAACGTTTCATCATTTGCATTTCCATCAATTTAGCGTTCTAACATCCTTCTTTCCTATCAGGCAGCAAATATAATCTACTTTCTTCATACATGCAACGAACAGAGAAACAAGCCACTACTTATTAAGGAATTATTTCTTTAATTCCTTGCTTAATCAAGGTATTTCACCTATTTTTGCAAGAAAATAGCCATCGGGCATTGACAGGAATTTTTTTCTAACTATTAAATAATTTAAATTCAATCATTTATGTGGTTAAGTAATTCATCTGTAGGAAGGAAAGTGGTGATGAGCGTTACCGGTATCGCCCTTATCCTGTTTCTGACGTTTCACATGGCGATGAACCTTGTTGCGCTGGTTTCGGCCGAAGGCTACAACATGGTTTGTGAGTTCTTGGGAGCGAACTGGTATGCAGTGGTCGGTACACTCGGTCTGGCCGCCTTGTTCATCATTCACATCATCTATGCCTTCTGGCTGACTATGCAGAACCGCCGTGCACGCGGTAGCGAACGCTATGCAGTGGTAGAAAAGCCTAAAACAGTAGAATGGGCTTCACAAAACATGTTGGTGTTGGGTATCATCGTCATTGTAGGTCTGTGCCTGCACTTGGTACACTTCTGGTCAAAAATGATGCTTCCCGAACTGGCAGGCTGCCAAGATCTGGGCGTAATGATGAATGCCGCTAATGGTATCTATCACATCCAGAACACCTTTGGCAATGTAGTCAACGTAGTACTCTACATCATCTGGCTGGGTGCGCTGTGGTTCCACCTCACTCACGGTTTCTGGAGCGCTATGCAGACATTGGGATGGAACAACAAGACTTGGATTAACCGTTGGAAATGCATTTCTAACATCTACTCCACCATCGTTGTCATCTGCTTTGCACTGGTAGTTGTTGCATTCTACATCCAATCCCTTATTTAAGAGTTAACGAGTTGACAAGTTAACGAGTTGACAAGTTGACAAGGAAAGATTTAATCAACAAACAGGTACAGTTGACACAGCCTCGTAGCCTCGTTAACTGAACCCTCGTAAACTAAAAAACTATGACCAAGATAGATTCAAGAATACCGGAAGGACCGGTAGCTGAGAAATGGACAAACTATAAAGCCCATCAGAAATTAGTAAACCCCGCCAATAAGCGTCGTCTGGACATCATCGTGGTTGGTACAGGTCTGGCTGGTGCCAGTGCTGCTGCCTCGTTGGGTGAAATGGGTTTCAAAGTATTCAACTTCTGCATTCAGGACTCTCCTCGTCGTGCACACTCTATCGCTGCACAGGGTGGTATCAATGCTGCCAAGAACTATCAGAACGACGGCGACTCTGTATACCGTCTGTTCTACGATACAGTAAAAGGTGGTGACTACCGTGCCCGCGAAGCCAACGTATACCGTTTGGCTGAAGTATCGAACAATATCATCGACCAATGTGTGGCACAGGGCGTTCCTTTTGCTCGCGAATACGGCGGTACACTGGCCAACCGTTCATTCGGTGGTGCACAGGTATCACGTACGTTCTATGCTAAAGGTCAGACAGGCCAGCAGCTGCTGCTGGGTGCATACTCTGCACTGAGCCGTCAGGTAAATGCCGGTACTGTAAAACTGTATACCCGCTACGAAATGGAAGACGTCGTTATCATCGACGGTCGTGCTCGTGGTATTATCGCCAAGAATCTGGTAACAGGTAAGCTGGAGCGCTTCGCTGCTCACGCTGTAGTTATCGCAACTGGCGGTTACGGAAACACTTACTTCCTCTCGACTAACGCTATGGCATGTAACTGTTCAGCTGCTATGGCTTGCTACCGTAAGGGTGCCTGGTTCGCCAACCCAGCCTACGTACAGATCCACCCGACCTGTATCCCTGTACACGGCGACAAGCAGTCTAAGCTGACTTTGATGTCTGAGTCTCTGCGTAACGACGGTCGTATCTGGGTTCCGAAGAAACTGGAAGATGCCAAGAAATTGCAGGAAGGTACACTGCAAGGTAAAGATATCCCCGAAGAAGATCGTGACTACTACTTGGAGCGCCGTTATCCGGCATTCGGTAACCTCGTTCCGCGCGACGTTGCCAGCCGTGCAGCCAAAGAACGTTGCGACAAGGGCTACGGTGTAAACAACACAGGTCTGGCCGTATTCCTCGACTTCTCCGAAGCTATCAACCGTCTGGGTAAAGATGTAGTAGCACAACGCTATGGCAACCTCTTCGACATGTACGAAGAAATCACCGACGTATCGCCTTACGAAAACCCGATGATGATTTATCCGGCTATCCACTACACAATGGGTGGTATCTGGGTAGACTACGAACTGATGACCAGCATCAAGGGTCTGTTCGCTATTGGTGAATGTAACTTCTCTGACCACGGTGCCAACCGTCTGGGTGCTTCTGCATTGATGCAGGGTCTGGCCGACGGTTACTTCGTATTGCCTTACACTATCCAGAATTATCTGGCTGACCAGATCACCGTTCCCCGCTTCTCAACCGATCTGCCCGAATTCGCAGCTGCTGAAAAAGCCGTTCAGGACAAGATTGATCATCTGATGAACATCAAGGGTAAGAAGTCTGTAGACTCTATCCACAAAGAACTGGGTCACGTAATGTGGGAATACGTAGGTATGGGCCGTACAGCTGAAGGCTTGAAGACAGGTTTGGCCAAACTGAAAGAAATCCGCAAGGAATTCGAAACCAACCTCTTCATCCCAGGCAGCAAGGAAGGCATGAACGTAGAGCTTGACAAAGCTATCCGTCTGAACGACTTTATCACTATGGGTGAACTGATCGCTTACGATGCACTGAACCGTAACGAATCATGTGGTGGTCACTTCCGCGAAGAATACCAGACAGAAGAAGGTGAAGCTAAGCGTGATGACGAAAACTACTTCTACGTAGCTTGCTGGGAATACCAAGGCAGCGACGATAAAGCTCCGGTATTGCTGAAAGAACCACTGGTTTACGAAGCAATCAAAGTTCAGACTAGAAATTACAAGAGCTAATCGGGAATGTTGAACAATTAAAGAATGAAAGAAAATGGATAAGAATATAAGTTTTACTTTAAAGATATGGCGTCAGGCAGGCCCCAAGGCTAAAGGCGCTTTTGAAACCTATCAGATGAAGGACATTCCCGGCGATACTTCTTTCCTGGAAATGCTGGATATCCTGAACGAACAGCTGATTTCTGAAGGTAAGGAACCAGTTGTATTCGATCACGACTGCCGCGAAGGTATCTGCGGTATGTGTTCACTCTACATCAACGGACATCCGCACGGACCTGCTACCGGAGCTACTACTTGCCAGATTTACATGCGCCGCTTCAACGATGGCGATACCATCACAGTAGAGCCTTGGCGTTCTGCAGGTTTCCCGGTAATCAAGGACTTGATGGTAGACCGTACAGCATACGACAAGATCATGCAGGCAGGTGGTTACGTAAGCGTAAACACAGGTGCTCCGCAAGATGCCAATGCTATTCTGATCCCGAAGACCGTTGCTGACGAAGCTATGGATGCCGCCAGCTGTATCGGTTGCGGTGCTTGTGTAGCTGCTTGTAAGAATGGTTCGGCCATGTTGTTCGTATCAGCTAAAGTAAGCCAGCTCAACCTGTTGCCGCAAGGTAAATCTGAAGCACTGCGTCGTGCAAAGGCTATGCTTGCCAAGATGGACGAACTGGGCTTCGGTAACTGTACCAACACCCGCGCTTGCGAAGCTGAATGCCCAAAGAATGTTTCTATCAGCAACATTGCCCGTCTGAACCGCGACTTCATCATCGCCAAATTGAAAGACTAATTTGTTTTTTACATTTGATTAATATCACAGAAGTGAGGGTGCGTCAACGAAGAGACGCACCCTCTTTCTTTTTTATCCAAATAATAGCTATAACCAAACGAAAACGGGCAGAGTAACCTTTTTAGAATTTAAAGCTGATACCAGCATAAGGTAAACAGTTGCCATGCCAATGGACGTAATAGAAACTGAGCACATCCTCCTCCGAAGGATTACCCACTACATTATAAAGTCCACAACGAAATGTGAACAACTTCTCACCAAACGACTTCTTATAAGAATAGCCAACATCCACCCGATAATGAAGCGGTTCGCGCCACATACGGAAATCGGCCTCAGGTAAAGGTTCAAACCATTCGTCCAGATCGATGATTTTCCCTGAACGCATCATACCGCCAACCGAAAACAGTGAACGCGCATTCAGCTGATAAGACAATGCTCCACCCAACTGATGGGGAACATCGTACAAAGATGGCAATTTTTTCCTGTTCTCAACCTCGGCAAACCATTCCCTGCTACGAGTGTACGCATAGGAAAGCTGCAGTTTCCAGCGTTGCCAATTTTTATAAAGATAGAACTTCGCACCATAACTGTCGCCGTTACCACTCATAATATATTCTTGCCACGCTCCATTCTCGACAAAGGTTTCAGGACGTAAGGCCACAACATTACGTCGTGTTTTGTAATAAAGCGAAGCTTCCAAACGACCTTCTTCTAGAAAGTGCTTCCAGCCTATTTCATAATGTTCCGACGTACGGGGTCTATAACCGTCGATACTCGGCATTCGGAAGTCGGTAGGCAAAGCCCAACTGCTGAAACGCAGATAATGATAAAACTGCTCCATTTTCGAAAAATGAAAATAAAGTAAGTCTTTCTCCGTCGGAAAATACTTCACCGACAGTCGTGGCTGAATACTATAATACGAACGATGATTTCGTGGATAATAGCCCACTCCGTGCACACCGACCTGCACGGAAAAACGAGGCGAAATATTCACCGTATTATCATAGAACAGCGACACCTGTCCAATAGGCTCACGACGGGTACGAATTTCTTCGCCCAACGTTGCCAAATCATAAGATTCATGTGTATATTTCAGTCCCCAACGGGCCCGATATAAATTTTCAGGAGCATAAGTAAACTCGGTCGAGACATTCAGCGACTTAATCCCACTACGTACATATCCCTCACCATCCAGCCCCAGACCGTCAACAAGAGCACGGTTGGAATAAGATGAATAATACAAGGAAGTTGCATTGCCCAACTTACCCCACTGGGTATTATAAGACAATTGATAGACCTGATTCTCCCATCTTAAAACCGAAGTTGTCTCGCCTTCATACACTGGCAGGTGATAATCGTCACGTGCACCATACGCCAGCAGATTAAGGGTAGAAAGTGGCGAGATGGAGTAAGACAACTTAGCGTTATAGTCGTACGAAGAATGGTTCAGCCGATCGTCTTCCGACAACAGATTGTCGAAAAAATCGAGCCAGCTGCGACGGGCACTTACCATATACGACAGCTTCTGCTTCAGGATAGGTCCTTCGAGCATCACCGATGCCGCCGGCATATCCAGCGTCAGGGTACGCATATGTTCGTCCTTATCCCCCTCTTTCAGGTTGACTTCGGTGACAGAAGACAATCGGCCCGCCAGACGGGTGGGAAAGAAGCTTTTATGAAAAACCATGTTTTTTACAGCATCTCCGTTGAACATGGGCAGCAATGAACCGAAATGCCCCGGATGATAGACTGGTACTCCATCAAGCAAAAACTGGTTCTCATCCGGTCCCCCACCATCTACCTGCAGGTTGTTTCCGGCCAAAGAAGAAGTCACCCCCGGCAAAATCCATATCTGTGAGAACAGGTCATTGGTACTGAAAGCAAGTAGATTGGAAGGATTCAGTTCAGTGAGTTCGCCGGTAGGTTTCTCCGACCGTACCGTCACTTCGTCTATCTCGAACAGCAAAGGTTGCAAAGAAGCATTCTGAAAACAGTCGCGACTGATTCTAACCTGACGGGTATAGGGCGTATACCCCATGTACGACACGCTCAATGTATAGGCTCCTTCAGGCAAATAAAGCTTGAAAATACCGTTCTCGTCTGTTACCGTATTCCATTGTCTGCCTGCAGCGTCAGTCCAAGAGACTACCGCACCATAGAGTTTCTCATCGGTATCGGTTTCGCTCACTTTTCCCCGAACATAATGTTCTTCTTGTTTCTGTATTTGTATGACCAGCTTGCGAGGAGGTACAAAGGCTGTCTTGAAGCGATAGTCTTTCAGCACCTGTGCCAGCAGCCGGCCTACAGTCATGGCTCCAGCAGTCTCTATAGTGCAGATTTTAGTAAGATCGATTTGCGCAGATTATACGAAAGCACAATACCACATTGCTTCTCGATGTAGCCAAACCATTGCAACACGGTAGCGGAAGAGGCGCTGACCTGCACCAGCTCTTCCGCTACCGCATCCGACGGCTTCAAATCCTGTCCGTCCACTTCGGTCATACCTAACACTGCCAACAGCAGTAAGATATACAGCCTACTCTTCATACAGGCGATAATGTTTTCCTTCTGTCAGAGTTTTGTATTTACATCCGCACAGGAAAGCCAGTTCTTCTACCATATCCTGTGCACTTTCACTTTCTATTCGGGTAGTAATCAAATTCTTTTCTAACCCAGCCTCCAATTCGATACGAACGCCGGTCTTCTTTTCAATCTCCCGCACTACATCGGGCAAGGGAGTCGCGCTGAACACCAATACTACCGGAGCCTCACCAAACAAAGCCTGAGGATCCTCAATGATACCTACTTCCAGACGCCCGTCTTTCCATTCAGCTTTTTCATTGGCTTCGAGCACCGCTCCACTTTCGTCTGTCTTGACTCTGACTTTGCCACTCTTTACAAATACGGCGGCTTGCTTTTTACTGGTTGCATCGACCAGAAACGAAGTACCAAGCACTTCTACCTTCAACAAGTTGGTCTCTACCTTGAAAGGGACACCGTGTATTTTCCTTTTTACCTGGAAAAATGCTTTTCCTTCGAGTCGTGCCAACCGACCTTTATCGGTATGCTGATAGGTAACCACTGCCTCGGGATAAAGAATAACCTCCGAACTGTCAGGCAACAAGCAATGCTGCTCCGTACGGCCGACATTGGCATAACGCACCATTTCTTCGTCCGATGCCGAAGAGAAGTAGAACATCGATACAGCCAGCACAATGAGGAGTGAAGCTGCCATCGAAGTCCAAAACAACATCTTTCGCCTGAATGGTATAACCTTCTGAAACCGTTCCTCCAACTGTGCTTCTACCTTCTGCCAAGCCCGCTCTGCATCGAAGCTGATACCTTGCGGTTTTCCAACAGAGGCACCTATCAGTTTTTGCAACCGTCTGTATTCATCCCGATGGGCTGATATCCATTCGTTCAGCTCTTCTTGCTGGGAAGCGGTCAGCCGTTCGTTGGCAAAATGCTTGGCCAGCAGCTCGTTGATATCTGTCTTACTATTCATAATGTGCTAACGGTTTACGATAATTGATAAAAGGAGAATAATAGCGACTGCCTGCAACGACCGATTTTCGGCTGCATAAGCGCGCAGCATCTTGATGGCTTTTGTCATCTGGTTCTCAACGGTTTTCTCGGACAATTCCAATTTTTGGGCTATCTCACGATACTTCAGTCCCTGCAACTTCGCCATCAGGAAGATGTCTTTGCACTTGGGAGGCAAGGTAGCAAGTGCCGACTCCAGGAGCTCGGCAGGCGAAGGAGACTCATGCCCAGCCTCCGGACTATCGTCCGTTACGTCACCGGCCAGGAAAGGGCAGTCCTCGATAGAAACTACATCTTCCTTGCGCTTCCGCAGGAAAGAGATGCAACTGTTTCGCACGGAAGTAGTCACGTAAGCCGTGAACTCAGCTTCGGGCATGGAGTCGAGTCCCTTGTTCCAGATACTGATGAACAGTTCCTGAACAATGTCTTCCGAGTCATCCCTGTCAGAAACATATCCGTAGGCTATACTACACAGCCTGGAATAATGTTTCTGAAACCTGGATCTGAATATTTCCTTTCTATCGGCTCTCATATCATTGCATTCACATCAAATATCGTTTTGTCAGAACTTCAGACTGACACCTGCCGTCAGGAATCCCTTGTGCCCCAATCCGGCTTCAACGAATCCACCGACACGGTTATTGCCAACCCGCAAAGCTATCGGATTAACCTGATAGGCAAACGAAGTAGACAAGTCCGCTTTCTTTGCCACCTTCTTGCCGGCATCAGTAAGCCCAGTTTCGGTGTGACGGTTCAGTTTGACACCGGCCGAAGCTCCACCATACAATTCTATCAGCCCGTGTTTATAATAGGTAAACTCGGCAGTGGGCAGTACCAGCATATTCAGGTCTTTCTCCTTCAATGAAGGCGACTTTTCGCCGGACAACATCAATTTACTGCTTCCATACGAGAAACCAAAGTCTGTACCGACCCGGAAACGATTGAGCGAATAACGGTAACCCAATCCGTATACCATGCTGAATGATTCGTCAGTACGTTTGCTACCCAACACAGCATCGGCCAATCCCATTCCGAGTACATCGACCGTTCCTTGCGTTAGTCCGTCGCTTACCGAAAGACGGATTTCGTGTTTACTCTCTCCTTTACTGCTCTCCTGAGCGTTTACCATATTTACACTTGCCAATGCACACAAAGATAATGCAATAAATTTAATCTTCATAACTTCTTGTTTTTTAATGGTTGAATACTCATCAGGTTTTCTCCTTCCCGTTTCGGATGTCTCTTTTTCTCTCTCTTCTTGTTTCCATGCAACAAAACGGCCGGAATACCTGTCTGTTTCTGTTTTCGCTGTCGCATCACTTGGCCAGGTGATTCTGCCTTTATAACGCAGACTTCCGTAAAAACCCCTATGCGCACCTGCTATTTTTCCAAAAAAAAATTCTGCAATCCAAAGTTCCCGCTTATCATTTTTAACTTGTACTTCGTATAAATGTGACATTTCACTATCTTTGCACAGTCAAGTGCGATGCAGCCTAACTCCAACTTTGTACTTGCGAACTTAAACGAACATGCTTTGTATATGAAAAAACTCCTTATCTTACTTATATCGTCTGTTCTGATGATTGCATGCAAATCGGGAAACGGCTCGAAAAAAGATGCCGGTACCGAAAAGCCCGTCATCACAGTCACCATCGAACCTCTGCGCTACTTCACCGAGGCCATTGCCGGCGACGAATACACCGTAGTCAGCATGGTGCCCAAAGGCAGCAGCCCGGAAACTTACGATCCTACTCCCCAGCAACTGGTTGAACTGGCCAAAAGCAAAGCTTACTTCCGAATCGGACACATCGGGTTCGAACGGGTATGGGCCGACCGACTGGCAGACAATGCGCCCCACTTGCAGTTTTTCGAACTATCGCGTGGCATCGAACTGATTTTTGACACCCCGCACCAACACGTCCATTCCTCGGCGCCCGAAAGCAACTATCAGGAAGAAGAAATGCACCATACCGATGAAGCTGACGGCGAACGCCCCCTGCTCGGAGTGGAGCCACACATCTGGAACTCGCCAACCAATGCCCAAATCATTGCCGGAAACATACTGAACGCCCTGTGCCTGATGAACAAACAGAACGAGAGCGTCTATCTGGAACGATACAACACGCTGTGCCGCAAGCTGGAGCGGACCGACAGCCTGATATGTAACATGCTGTCGACCCCGAACGCCGACCGTGCCTTTATGATTTACCACCCCGCCCTGTCGTATTTCGCACGCGACTACGACCTGTATCAGATTCCCATCGAGGCCGGAGGTAAAGAACCGTCACCCGCGCAGCTGAAGGAGCTGATCAATACTTGTAAGGAAGAAAATGTGCACGTTATCTTCGTGCAACCCGAATTTGACCGCCGCAACGCCGACCTGATAGCCAAGCAGACCGGCACTACCGTTGTGCCCATCAATCCGCTGTCCTACGACTGGGAAGACGAAATGCTGAAAGTAGCACGGGCACTGTCCGGCGAAAAGACGACTGAAGAATAAAGCACTTGCAAGCCAAACAGATACCCTCAAGAAAAAACATTTGCCGACCATGTCCCAGCAACCTATCATTGAAATCAGAAATCTCAGTGCCGGATACGACGGACGTACCGTGCTGCACGATGTCAACCTGACCGTTTACGAACATGATTTTCTGGGCATCATCGGCCCCAATGGCGGAGGGAAAACTACGCTGATAAAGTGTATCCTCGGATTGTTGCCTCCTTTGCAGGGGGAAATCGTCTTCACTCCCTCGCAAAGTAGTAAAGACATATCCGCCACCGACAACAGCCACGCAACGGGAAAAATCACCATGGGCTACCTGCCCCAGTACAACAGCATCGACCGTAAATTTCCCATCACCGTCGAAGAAGTGATACTCTCTGGACTCAGCAGCAAGAAATCGCTGGCCTCGCGCTTCACCGCCCAACACCGCGAAAAGGCTCATCAGGTGGTAACCCGCATGGGACTGGAAGGGCTCGAACAACGCCCCATCGGTGCACTGAGCGGCGGACAGCTGCAACGCGCCCTGCTGGGCCGTGCCATCATCTCCGACCCCGAAGTTGTGATACTCGACGAACCCAGCACCTACATCGACAAGCGGTTCGAAGCACGGCTTTACCAACTGCTGGCCGAAATCAACCGCGACTGCGCCATCATTCTGGTCAGCCACGACATCGGCACCATCTTGCAACAGGTCAAGTCCGTGGCCTGCGTCAACGAAACCCTGGACTATCATCCGTCCACCGAATGCGTCACAGGTGAATGGCTCGAAAAGAACTTCAATTGTCCGATAGAGCTGTTGGGACACGGCTCGCTGCCCCACCGCATCCTGGGGCATCACAAGCATTCATAAATATATATTCCTACTCAAATGTAGAAGGGAAAGCCTGTAGCTGATACATCAGTGCCAAAGCCATTCTCCGATGCCCTTCGGCATTGGGATGCAAACGGTCTGTATCCGATTGATGGAAATAACGTACATGCGCATCGTTCATAGGATAAAGCCCACTAATGCTATTCAGATCGATCACTGGTACAGCCCATACGTTACCGGCTTCTTTCAGAACCTGCACATATTCATCTACATAAACTCCTATTCTATTAGGATATGCCTCTTCCGGCTGCACATTCTGAGCTCCAAACTGCGCAAAGCCCCGATGCAAAGGTGTCAGCACAATAATCTGCTTCGAGGGAAAATTTGTTTTCAGATAATTCATTAAACGATTAATACGCCCCCGAAATGTATCATTACTCATCACCGGTTTACGATAACGGCGACTCCCAGTTTTCCCGTCCGCTAAAGGAACTTCACGATATTCTTCTTCATACCAATCGCCCAAAGGTATGCCAGCATTATAATCATTCGTACCAGCAAAAACAATGATAGCATCAATAGCATCGCCCTGCTCTTTCAGTAAATTTTCAGCCTGCCCCAGCAGCCCATCCATCTGATTGCCGTTGATTCCATACGAGAAGGCTTCCAGCCCCAGCATCTCAGCCAGATACTCCCAATAGCACTTGGTTGTCCCGATATGATTTTTATCGGTAATGGAATCACCTAAAAAAGCCACTTTTTTTCCTTTCCACTGATTTTCTACCACTACTTTCTGTAATTCAGTATTAATATATACTTGCGGAAGTACATCGGCTGAAAACAACAGGGCTGCCAATGTACATGAAACTATTTTCGTATTCATACAAACCTAACTTTTATCAAATATTTCGATAACAAAAATAAGCAAAACACTTTTAATGCTACCAATTGACCATACCTTTTCTTTAACCTATCCTAATAATAAGCTTAGTTATCATTCTTTTCAGCATGAAATGCTTATATTTGCGAAGTTTTTACGAAAATATTAGTAGATAATAACGTTATATCCCAACTCTGAATGAAACAATACAAGTTTGTGAACAACCTTGTAGGTTGGATTACCTTCCTTATTGCGGCGACAGTCTACTGCCTGACTATCGAGCCTACCGCAAGTTTCTGGGACTGCCCCGAGTTCATCACCACCGGCTATAAGCTGGAAGTCGGCCACCCGCCCGGCGCACCTTTCTTCATGTTGACAGCCAACCTGTTCTCGCAGTTTGCTTCCGATCCTTCGGAAGTAGCTAAAATGGTCAACTACATGAGCGCGCTGATGAGCGGTGCCTGTATACTGTTCCTTTTCTGGACCATCACACATCTGGTGCGCAAACTTGTAGTGAAGGACGAAAACCATATCACCCGCGGACAACTGGTAACCATCATGGGTAGCGGACTTGTAGGCGCACTGGCCTATACGTTCAGCGACACTTTCTGGTTCTCGGCTGTCGAGGGCGAGGTATATGCCTTCTCCTCCCTGTTCACAGCCGTCGTATTCTGGCTGATACTGAAGTGGGAAGACGTAGCCGACCAGCCTCACAGCGACCGTTGGCTCATCCTGATCGCCTATCTGACGGGACTCAGTATCGGTGTCCACTTGCTCAACCTGCTCTGTCTGCCCGCTATCGTGCTGGTATACTACTATAAAAAGGTTCCCCATGCCAATGCTAAAGGCTCGTTGTTGGCGCTCATAGGCTCTATGGTGCTGGTAGCCGTAGTACTCTACGGCATCGTGCCGGGCATCGTGAAAGTGGGTGGATGGTTCGAACTGCTGTTTGTCAACACGCTGGGCATGTCGTTCAACAGCGGTGTCATCGTTTACATCATTCTGCTGGCCGCCTGCCTCATCTGGGGCGTGTACGAAAGCTACACCGAAAAGAGCAAGATGCGCATGGCCCTGTCGTTCGTGCTCACCATTGCCATGCTGGGTATTCCCTTCTACGGCCACGGTGCCAGCTCGGTCATCATCGGCATCATCGTCATTGCCCTGCTGTGGCTCTACCTCAACCCGAAAATGCAGGCACGCATGAAGGAAAAATACCGCGTCAGCGCCCGCACGCTGAACACGGCCATGCTGTGCACCATGATGATGGTCATCGGCTACTCGTCGTATGCCCTCATCGTCATCCGCTCTACAGCCAACACACCGATGGACCAGAACTCGCCGGAAGACATCTTCACGCTGGGCGAATATCTGGGACGTGAGCAGTACGGCACGCGTCCGCTGTTCTACGGTCCGGCCTACTCGTCCAAAGTAGCGCTCGACGTAAAGGACGGATACTGCCAGCCGCGCATCTCGTACAGCGGCACCAAGTTCATCCGCAAGGAAAAAGCCACCCCCGACGAGAAAGACAGCTACGTTGAAATACCCGGACGCATCGAGTACGAGTATGCACAGAACATGCTCTTCCCGCGTATGTACAGCAGCCTGCACACCCAGCAATACGAAAGCTGGCAGGACATTCAGGGCTACGAAGTGCCCTACGACCAGTGCGGCGAAATGATTATGGTGAAGATGCCGACCCAATGGGAAAACATCAAGTTCTTCTTCTCCTACCAGCTCAACTGGATGTACTGGCGCTACTTCATGTGGAACTTCGTAGGCCGCCAGAACGACCTGCAAGGCTCCGGCGAGATAGAGCACGGCAACTGGATTACGGGCTTCGACTTTATCGACAACATGTTGGTAGGCAACCAGGAACTGCTGCCCACCGAATTGAAGGAAAACAAGGGCCACAACGTATTCTACGGCCTGCCCCTGTTGCTCGGCCTCATCGGTCTGCTGTGGCAAGCCTATCGAGGACAAAAAGGCATCCAACAATTCTGGGTTGTGTTCTTCCTGTTCTTCATGACAGGTATTGCCATTGTACTCTACCTGAACCAGACTCCGAGCCAGCCGCGCGAACGTGACTACGCTTATGCCGGTTCGTTCTACGCTTTCGCCATCTGGATAGGTATGGGTGTAGCCGGACTGATACAGGCAGTAAACAAGTGGACAAGCAAACAAGCCCACCAGGCAAGTGCTGATGAAAACGAGCCCGCAGCTCTTACCCCTTCGTTGGTTTCTGCCCTCATCATCTCTATCGTCTGCCTGCTGGTGCCCATACAAATGGCCAGCCAGACTTGGGACGACCACGACCGCAGCGACCGCTACATGGCACGCGACTTTGGTCAGAATTATCTGATGTCTCTTCAGGAATCGGGCAACCCCATCATTTATACGAACGGTGATAACGATACCTTCCCTTTGTGGTACAATCAGGAAACTGAAGGCTGCCGTACCGACTCACGTACCTGCAACCTCTCGTACTTGCAAACCGACTGGTACATCGACCAGATGAAACGTCCGGCTTACGAAAGTCCTTCACTGCCTATCACTTGGGAACGTATGGAATACGTTGAAGGAACCAACGAATATGTCCCCGTCCGTCCCGAGTATAAGAAGAGCATCGACGCCCTGTACGCCGAAGCCAACAAACAGGCACTCGACGGAAAGAGCGAAGCATTGGTAAATGTACAGAAGGAATTCGGCGAGAACCCGTATGAACTGAAGAACATCCTGAAATACTGGGTACGCAGCAAAAACGAAGAGCTGAAAGTCATTCCGACCGACAGCATTGTCATCAAGGTAGATAAAGAAGCCGTACGCCGCAGCGGCATGATGATACCGGGTGATTCCATCCCCGACTACATGCACATCTCGCTGAAAGGCAAACGTGCCCTTTACAAGAGCGAATTGATGATGCTCGAAATGCTGGCTGAAGCCAACTGGGAACGCCCCATCTACATCGCTATCAGCGTAGGCGAGGATAACCAGCTGGGCATGGCCAACCACTTCATTCAGGAAGGTCTGGCTTACCGCTTCACTCCGTTCGACAACACCAAAACCGGAGTCAACATCGATAGCGAAAAGATGTACGACAACCTGATGAACAAGTTCAAGTTCGGCGGCATCGACAAGCCCGGTATCTACATCGACGAGAACGCCATGCGCATGTGCTACACGCACCGCCGCCTCTTCTCGCAACTGGGTAACCAGCTCATCAAGGAAGGCAAAAATGACAAGGCCAAAGCCGTGCTCGACTATGGCGAAAAGATGATACCTGCCAGCAACGTGCCATACGACTTCCAGAACGGTGCCGTACAGATAGCCGAAGCCTACTACAAACTGGGCGAGACCGCCAAAGCCGATGCCATCATGAAACAGCTGGCCGACAAGGCAGTAGAATACATGACATGGTACATGAGCATGAGCGACAGCCGATTCGTGTATGCCAGCCGTGAGTACGAATACCACTGGGCAATACTGGACCGCGAAGTGAAAATCATGAAACAGTACCAGTCTCAACTGGCAGGCGTCTACGAGCCGAAGGTGGACGAACTCTATAATATGTATGTAGACCGAATGAAATAACGACAGCATGTTTATAGAACAACCGCCCAAGCTATTCCGCAAGTTATACCCCAGTGCCCTGTGGCGTATGAATCCGGAGGAAAAGGCCGTCTATCTGACATTCGACGACGGCCCTATTCCCGAGGTTACTCCCTGGGTACTCGACTTGCTGGATCAGCATCAGATAAAGGCTACTTTCTTCATGGTGGGCGACAACGTGCGCAAGCATCCCGACATTTTCCGCATGGTGGTAGAGCGTGGTCACCGCATCGGCAACCACACTTTCAACCACATCCGCGGATTCAGTCGGAAATACTTTACCTCGTACAGCTATCTGGAAAACACAGAAGAAGCATACGACTTCATGTGCTCCATCTGCGCCCCGGACATCACCACAAAAGCCCTGCGCCCGCTCCTGTTCCGACCGCCACACGGTCACATGGGTTGGGCACAGTATATGGTACTGAAAAGTAAATATAAGATTGTGATGTGGGACCTTGTCACCCGCGACTATAGCAAGAAACTTCGCGGCCCGCAAGTACTGGCCAACGTCATGCGCTACGCCCGTAACGGTTCCATTATCACTTTCCACGACTCCCTTAAGTCCTGGGACAACGGCAACCTGCAGTATGCTCTGCCCCGTGCCATCAACTTCCTGAAGGAAGAAGGATATGAATTCAAACTGCTTTAAGCTATAATTTTTCCCCAGTTAGGAAAAAAATATTCCCCAGTTAGAAAAAATTTTTTTCCTAACTGGGGAATTTTTTGAGAGAGGGAGATTAACGTAAAGGAGATGTAATCTGTCGCTTTTTCTTCATAGCATCACGCCAAGTACCTTTTATCTTCACTGGTGGACGATGAGATTTCTTCCATTTATCTATCTGATCTTCAGTCGGCTGTTTCTGTAAACCACGCGTCGTGGCCGCATTGCGATTAATGGCATCGTATTGTACAAAGTCTTCATAATTATATGTCCAACTCTCACCTTCGGAAAGGGTCATTATTGCTTTATAAATAGCTTCACGACTAGGAGCATTAAATGGCGCATCATTATAACGCATCATACTGTTTTCCGTCGGACGATAAGCACCGTACCCATAAAGATAAGCCCCCTCATAGAGTCCCAATTCCTCCCCTGCATAACGACTGTCCTTTAAGAAATGTGCCCACTTAACGGTGGTAACATCATTGCGCCAATCCACATTGGCACCCCAACCCCAGTTATGCCACACTTCATCAAGTTCATTTTGGTTTTCTTGAGGCAATGTCAGTTGTTCGTTACCGAATTCTACGTATTCATCTAATAATTTAGCAAATCCATGTCCTCCTATTTCATGTAGCAAAATATTTGTTTCATCATCAGGTATATAAGCTATAAAACTACCATCAACATACATCGTTGTAAATGCACGCCAACAATCTTTTGGACCGTATATGACACCTATCATAAGCTGCTCCTTATTTATTTCTGAAATCTTAGATGCATATTCAAAACATAATTTATTATTTTCCTTAATTCTAAATTCTGCCTCAGGAGTTAAAACATTATTAGGTGATACAACTTTCACGCCATAAATATTAAATCTGTTACGCAGACTTTTATAAGGCTCAACAGAAAACAATTTTTCCATATCTTCTCGCACCCTTTGTTCAAAATAGCCATCAGGTTCCAATTCTTTATCAACAAATCCATCGCCTAAAAAGACAAGATCGATCCCTTTTCCAACAGAAGCTTTTTGCAAAACGAACACCTCGCCATCACGAGAATAATCTGTTGATGTATAAAGATCATCAAAATCAAAATCAGGATGTTCTTCAGGTTCTCCTAATCTTTCTCTTAAAATATTTTCTACCTGCTGATCGTACCATGAAAAATCAATATTATAATCTACAAACGTATAATAAATAAGGTTACCATATGAATCATAAATGTAAATACCTGGATAAAAATAAATTCCAAACACTGGTTCATATTTCCAATAATAGACGTCATGATACAGACCTTCTGTAAATAGAATATCACTTGGCAAATTTTGAGGATAAAATTTTTGAAACCACTCATTTCTATTTTTTAACCAAAAATTATATATAGTAGATAATCCTTTATTGTGATAATCCAAATGCATATTGATTCTATTCTTAGTCAAATCTATTACATCGATTTGACCAGCAATACAATAGACAAGTGTCAATTTATTCTTCTTGAACAAATCCTGAGATAGTATTTCGCCATCATAAGCACAAGTTTCTGGATCCAGAATACGTACATCAACTGCATCCCGAAATGATAAATTATAAGATTCTGTTTTTAAAGAATTTCCTTTATAAGGAATCTGTGGAATAATATACCATCCAAATTCATTCCATTTAGAATGATTTAAAACATGGATTGGAATATTTCCATAAATATTATTCAAAGTAAGATCGAGACCTAAATCTTTAGTATAATCATTTTGTAAATTGCAAGAATCCATCAAAAGGGAAAATTCTTCGGGTAAACTCCCCACTAAACCATTTTTGGGGAGATAAAGAGATACTACATAATCTTTCTTTATTCGTTCCAAATCACCATAACAATGATTCACTCCATACCATTCATAAATAGGTTTGTCGCTACACCAATTAGTATTATTATACCAATTATCTCCATTTGTTGCCTTGTATAATGCAATCAATGCTTCTCTGTGCCTTTTAGCCAAATAATCATTACCTTGAAAAACCTTTATTTTCTGTTTCAACCCTTTATAAGAAATAATAATTTCACCCTCACGGTTATTATCTGTCATATTCGCTGCAATATTGAAACTCAATGGCTTCTCTACCAATCCACGAGTAGTCACCTGCTGAATCCAATCAACTGAAGTTTCTACTGTGAAATCAACGTTAGTATTCACAGAGAAATCCAGTCTGTCGCCTTCAGAAGCAACTGTATACTCACTCTGTGCAACAATAATCGCATCCTTTTGCACCTGAGTAATGACTACTTTCTCCTCAATATTATTCTCCTTATTAATAAAGGAAATCTCTGCCGACCGTGTATCGTAAGTATCGTTCGGCGAAATAACAAAGTAGTGTGTATAAGAAGAAACGGCTCGGGTAGACGCTTCCGTAATCCACTGTACTTCGGGCATTACGACCTCATACGATACATTGCTTTTCAATTCCACTTGAATGGTTTCACCATCGGAAGCCACTGTATATTCTTTTTGCGAGAGCAAAATAGAAGGATCACTACCTGCCTGGTAAACAGTCACCTTTTCCGTAAGTTCACCACCCCGAAGCGTAATGACTGCCTGCCGTGTTTCAGTATCCGTGTTCTCTGAGGCCTGAAAATTCAACGTTGACGTAGTCAGGCCACGGGTAGAAGAAGAAGCAACCGTCAACCACTCTCTGGCTGCCTCTTCTATCTCATAACTGACATCCACATTCACTTGCAACTCAATACCGAATGTACCACCTATTGCCTCCATTTCTACCTTGTTAGAAGTTACCAGCAAGGCATCTTTTTGTTTTTGGGTAAGAGTAACGGTTTTCTGTACATTTCCACAACTCAAAACAATAGCCGCATTCCGTTCGTCGTAAGTATCATTGGGCTGGGTAGTAATCTGAAGGGTAACAGTACCCGCTCCTCCCTGTGTGGGTGAAACGCTTAACCAGTCAATTGCACGAGTTACGGCACTCACACTCGCCGTCCAGTCATCCGAGGCTGTAAAGGTCAATGTAGAAGTGCCTCCTTCTACGCTTACCACAGGTTTCAGATCAGTTTCACTGCCAAACTCAATGGAAGGTTCAGGAGTTTCAGGAGCAGGTTCACTCTTATCGTCACTACAACCCGTCAAGGCAAAAACAATCACAAAAAGCAGCCATGCCGCATAGTTGAAAATAGTCTTCATATAGATACGTATTAATTCATAGTTTATCCCATAAAAACATGATTTGTGGTGATGCCTTTCTTTCCTTTATGGGGAAAATGGCATCACCAACAAAACAAACCTAACCAGTATATTTACTTTTCTTACAGTCCCAGCTTCTTTTTCATTTCATCGTTCCACTATTTCCGACAAAACCGGTAGCAAAACTCTTTCACTTCTTTATCTGCAAATAAACAACTTTTTCACATTTCTTTTTGTCACCGAAAACAGTGATTTTACAAGCAAGATGCATTTTTTGAAAAATAAAAGAATGCCTTTTACATCATTATACTAGCCTCAATCAACAACAATATGCCAAAGGCACACCGCATCTACCGCCAAGTCACTTCAATTCCTCAATCATTCTTTTCTTTCTTCATAACAAAACCCCTATCTTTGCGACAGAAATACACCATACTACCATGAATAGAGTTTTATTTCTCCTTTACATTGCCTTAATGACTGTAGCCAGCCTACGCGCAGAAGACATCCCTACCGACACACTGCTGATGGACTTCTACGAACGGGCCGCCAACCTGATGGGCGAAGGATATTACAAGGAAGCACAACGCAGTTTCGACAGTGCCTTTGCCGTCAAAGGAGTCGAACAATCGCCCGTCTATCCGATACTGCTGAATGAACAGGCTACTTTATTGATATATGTAGGAAAGAACGAGGAAGCCTTCGAAATGAAAAAGAGTGTGCTTCCCTACCTGCCTCAAACAGCCGATTTAGAGAAGCACATCAGCGTATACAACGACTTGGCCATCCTCTACCGCCAGCGGCACATGAGCGATTCTACCATCTATTATTACAACAAAGCACTCGAAGCAGCCCTGAAATACAAAGACGAAAGCTGGATCACACATATTTATAATAATGTATCGGTGTTCTATTTCAACATCCGGCAACTAAACGAAGCCGAGAAGTACAACGAATTGGCCATCCAGCACGTATCCAAAACCGATGACGCTTACGTCAACTTTTCGGCCTGGCAACTTGGAGCCGGTATCAAAGCCGAACTGAACAAAATAGAGAAAGCCGAACAATTCATCCGCAAAGCCTGGCAGATAGCCTGCAACGCCGGCGAGAATGCCGCAAGCCTGAAGATAAGGTGCATGCCCTCAATATTAAGGGTATTCGAACGTCAGGAAAAGCCCGACTCCGTAGACTACTACCTGCAAATGGGCAACCGGCTGCTGGCCGACATCCCTGCCAACTCCGTTCCTGCCATCGGATTCATACAGGTGCGTGCCTCGACCGAAATGAACAGAAAAAACTACAGCAAAGCCCTGAACGACTTGTTGTGGCTGCGGAACAGAAATATAGGAAGCGAACCCAAAACCCTGCTCACACAGATAGCACAATGCTACGACGCCACCGGAAACCATCAACTGGCCTACGTCTACATGGACAGCGCACGCATGTGGACCGACACCCTGGCACAGCACAATCTGACGCAACAGATGGCCGAGTTCAACGTAAAGTATCAGACACAGGAAAAAGAGCTGCAAATAGCCCACCTGCAACAGGAAAAACTGGAGCACGAAACCTTCTTGCTGAAAATCACCGTGGCAGCGGGATGCCTGCTGACCCTGGCCTTCATAGTCCTGCTGATACTGTACTACAAAAAACGGATAGCCGACAAAAAAATAGAACTGCTGAAGCAGGAAAACGAACTGAACTCGGCTAAACGCTACATCGAAGGTTTGGAAGCCGAATGCAAATATTTTGCCAAAGAACTGCACGACGGCATTGCCAACGATCTGCTGGGACTGCAAATGAAGATAGAGAGCTCTGCTACAGCCGATAACCTCCAGAAACTGGGCAGTTTCGTAAGTCAACTGAGGAACAACGTACGCAACATTTCGCACGAACTGATGCCGCCCGAATTCGATCAGCTCAGTCTGGACGAGATACTCGGCCATTATGCTGCCAGTCTGACCGAGAACACTGGCAGGCACATCGCGTACACACCGACCGCCGGCAATGCATCACGCTTCATCCCCAACCGCACGGCCTACGAACTGTACCGCATCGTTCAGGAACTGACCATGAACGCCGTCAAGCACACCGATGCCAGCCGCATAGACATCAACTTGCAAGCGGAAAGCCGGACAAGATATACCTTGCGGATAACCGACAACGGCACTCCGTACACAAGCCAATCGCCCCACAACGGCAGAGGAATAGGGCTGCGCACGGTAAACGACCGCATCAAGGCCATCCATGCACAAGTCAGCCAACAGACGTCGGACGGAAACAACTGTTTTACCTTACAACTGGAAATACCACAAAATGAACAAGAAGAAGTACAAACTACTGGTCGTTGACGACCATCCCATCGTAGCGGAAGGAATCGTAGCCCTGGCATCGCGACAGGAAAACGTAGTATGCCAAAGTGCCGACTGCCTTGAAGAGCTGAAACAGGCTGCCAGCAACGAGCGTTTCGACCTTTGCATCATCGACCTGGAACTGCCTGGCAGCAACGGATTTAAGACCGTCGAGTACCTGCACAGCCAGATGCCCGAATGCCGCATACTGATCTACACCATGCACGAAGAACCGTGGACCGTTGCCCAACTTTCCGATGTAGACATCGACGGAGCCGTCTCGAAGAATGACAGCATTGGCGAACTGGACACCGCCATCCGGCAAATCAGGGAAGGCGAACGTTACTTCAGCCATGCGTTTGCCGAACTGAAACAGGACGATCCGAAGCACGACATACATAAGGTGCCTGTACTGTCGAAACGCGAGAAAGAAGTACTCACCTATCTCTCACAAGGACTCAGCACGGCACAGATAGCCCAGATGCTGTTTCTGAGCGTCAACACGGTGCAGACCTACCGCAAACGCCTGCTCGAAAAGCTGGAAGCTAAAAACGTGGCCGAGCTGGTGTGCAAAGGGAAGACACTTTTCTGAAAACAGAAAGGTGTGCCAAAATTAAGATTCTTAATTTGGCACACCCTCGTTCTATCCAAGCACATCTTTGGGCAAGCACAAAGCCGCCTGTGCTTTTATTTTATTTCGACCTTCAGCGGGTTGCGCAACCGTTGGGCGAAGTCGGCCATATACTTGTTCCAGGCTTCGGGTGTCTTGATGTCGGCTTTATCCCAGGCGAAACCCCAGTAATAGACATACTCCGAACCGGGCTCGTAGTCGCTCACGGCCAGTACGTGTCCGTCGGCATTGTTACGCATCTTCTTTTCCTCGGGCGAGAAAAGCACGGCCTTCATCGATTTCACGTCGGCAGGGAAAGCCGCACCCATCAGTATCTTGCCGTTGTCCGGTCCGGTGGTAGGATCGACGTAAGTCATGTAGCCGCCCTCGGCCGAAGTAGTTACAGCTCCATCGGGCTCGTGAAGCACAATACCGGTAACAACGGGCATTGTCTCCTTCAAGCTGGTATACGAAACAGCTGTGCGGTTGAGGTGCGAACCTGCATCGAGTGTGATGACACGGGTTTCGACTACAGTCGTGTCGCCCTTCACGGTCAGCGGATTGAATTCCAACTTCACGGTGAAACGCAGCGGGCCGTTGTCCAGCACTTCGCCTGTCTTATAGCACCAGGGATAAATAATGGTATCGTTCACCATCAGCGCAGCCACTCCGGCACCCAGTGTGGGGCCTACGGCGTAGCAGTCCATGCCATAACCGTGGTCTACGTGGTAAGAGAAAGTCTTCACCAGTTCGTCGGCGGCTTTCTTGTCGGTCTTGCGCAGTTCGTTCACCTTCTTCCACGATTCGGGATTCAACTCGCTGGCATAGAGGTCTTCCAGAATGGGTTCGGTAGTGTTGTACTTCGTAAAGAGGTCGTAACCGAAGCCTTTCTCGCCACGAGCCTGCAAGGCAGGACCGTAGGCACGGAAACCTACAAGGTCGTTCTCCCAGGCCATGTCGTCGGCACGTTCGGGATATTGGCGTCCGCAGGCCTTCACGTCTACTTCGGCGGGTGTACCCGGCTCGATGGTATAGGCGGCTGTTGCGCCCGAAGCTACTGTGACGGGGAAGATGAGTTTACCGTCGTAGGTAATCTGATAGGGTATTTGTTCACCTTCCTTGTCCAGCACGACAATCTGAGCCGTATCGGCCAGTTTCAGCAGGTCGGAAACTTCGCTCATCGACACTTCCACCATCTCGCCCGCACGTTCGGTAGCCAAGGGATTGGTTACGGTGACGGTCAATGCACTTTTATTTTCGGCACATGAAAGGCAAAGAAACGCCGACACGCACCACAGGAATATTTTTTTCATACGCAATGTCTTTTTCGTTTAGCAAACAATAAGGCGAAGACGGGTTACAACATTCCGGCTGTGCCGTCGGTGCCTAAAAGAAAGAGGATGTGCCCACACAGGACACACCCTCTGTTGTTTGTTGTTTCTTCGTTTATTTAGGCTGTTTGCCAATGTAAGCCAGGATACCGCCATCTACATAAAGGATGTGTCCGTTGACTGCATTCGAAGCTTCAGAAGCCAGGAATACGGCAGGACCAGTCAGTTCCTGCGGATCGAGCCAGCGGCCTGCAGGAGTCTTGGCGCAGATGAACGAATCGAACGGGTGACGGCTGCCATCGGGTTGCTTTTCGCGAAGCGGAGCTGTCTGCGGAGTAGCGATGTAACCCGGGCCGATACCATTACATTGGATGTTGTATTCGCCATATTCAGAGCAGATGTTGCGGGTCAGCATCTTCAAGCCACCCTTAGCTGCTGCGTAAGCCGATACGGTTTCGCGTCCCAGCTCGGACATCATAGAGCAGATGTTGATAATCTTACCGTGGCCTTTCTTCATCATGGCAGGCAGTACAGCCTTCGATACGATGAAGGGAGCGTTCAGGTCGATGTCGATTACGCGGCGGAAATCGGCTGCTTCCATCTCGTGCATAGGCACGCGGCGGATGATACCGGCATTGTTTACAAGGATGTCAATCGTACCTACTTCTTTTTCAATCTGGGCAACCATAGCCTGTACTGCAGGTTCGTCGGTAACGTCGCACACATAACCATGTACCTTGATACCCTTCTCAGCGTATGCGGCCAGACCTTTATTTACCAATTCCTGATTGATATCGTTGAAGCAAATAGTTGCACCTTGTTCTGCAAAAGCAGAAGCAATGGCAAAACCGATACCGTAAGAAGCACCTGTAACGAGGGCTACTTTACCTTCCAATGAAAAATTCAAATACTGATTCATAATGATAAATATTAAGTTTAAGTAAACAAGTTCGTCTTGTTGCGTACACCGTTTGCGTACACAATGCAAATGTAGCAAAAGTAAACGAAGACTGTGCACAATTTCGTGCGAAAACTGTGCCAATATCGTACAAATGGAGGAAAGTTTAACGATTAAGGAAGATAAGATACAATAAGTATCCCCCGGAAGGCGATGCCGGAAAACTCCCTGTCCGGAGGTAGATATACGGTTGGGAAACGGTTCGGAGCAAGTATACAATATGTCGCCGTTATGGTTGGCAGTAGCTCGTTCTGTCAGCAAAAACAGCATCCGGCTGCCACATCCATTTTTCATTATCGCCAAACTACGCATCGGGCAGTCAGAAACAAGTGCTGGTTTTGCATAAACATACGTCGGGAACAGCCCGATTTCACATATTTATGCCCGAAAATGCCTGTCCGCCGCACGAACAACGCTTGTGCCGTTCGGGCAGATTGCTTGTGCGGCTCACGAACAATGCTTGTACGGCTCGGCCGGATTGCTTGTGGTGTTCGTCCAAACCGGTTGCGACGACGAAAAACTCCGCTTTTCGGACGAATTCAGGACGTTTTTTCTCTATTTCAATTGTAAACATTTCGCTACCCATCTAAGCATCAGTCGAATACAGAAAATTGCTTTAAAATTTTCGGTCTTCCTGTCCGTCGGGTCGAAAAAACGCATTCTCGGCAAACAGAAAATACAAAGTGTCAAAACGATATATGTTATACAACATGTGCCACCCCCTTTTTCTTTTCTGCAATTGTCGTATCTTTGCGCCCTCTCTCTCAAACCGGTTCCTCTCGCCCGACGGCAGGAGGCAACCTGCATCCGTCATGCAACAAACCATGCCGCACCCTCTGCTCTGACGCTGTAGAGTGAACAATCCGAATTATCCATTCTCAACAACAACCAGAGCCATTATGAACAAGATTACATTTCTGTCCGTAGCCCTGCTGACCCTTTGCCTGCTGCTCCAGAGCTGCGGCAAGGATGAGCCCGTAGAGCGCCGCGGCACATCTATCGTCGAAGTCATCGTCCGCAATCCCCAAGGAGAACCGCAGGCGGACAAAACCGTCAAAGTATTCAACGCTTCCGACTACGAAACCTTTAAGAACAATCCGCAGACCAAAGCCTTGCTCGAAAGCCGGACCGACAAGGAAGGCAAGGCACGCTTTACGCTCGATGCCGAAGAGTGGTTTAAAGGCAGCCGCTCGGCACAAGACCTGTACGTCGTGGTCGAAGAAAACTACGACGTCCGCAACTACCGCTGGTGGAGCCAACTGGTAACCGTCCGCCCGGGCCGGAGACGCATAGTCCGCATGGAGACAGGCGACGAAGCCGAACACATCAGCCCCGACAGCCCGACCCGTCACAAATACCTGCTTACCAGTGACGGGGTAGTCACCGGACTACGCGACTCCAGCGTCACCCACCTCGTTTTTCCGGCCGAAGTCCGGAGCATCGCCGACGGCGCATTCCGCGACTCCCGCATCGAGTCCGTCGTGCTGAACGAGGGGTTGGAGTCCATCGGCACACAGGCTTTCGCGGGCAGCCGGCAACTGTCGGCCGTTACCCTGCCCAGTTCGCTGAAAACCATCGGCCCGCACGCTTTCGAAGACTGTATCGCCCTGACCGGCATCGACCTTTCCGCCACCGCCCTGCGCCGCATCGAAGACGAAACTTTCCGCGAAAGCGGCCTGAAGGTCGCCACACTACCCCAAGCATTGGAAAGCATCGGGGCACAAGCCTTCATGGCAACCCGCCTCGAATCGGTCAGTCTGCCCCCTGCCCTGCGCAGCGTGGAAGACGGCGCGTTCAGAGAGATTGCCACGTTGCGCACCGTCACCCTGCCCGACGGCATACAGCAGATAGGCAGTTACGCCTTCTACCGTTGTACCCGGCTCGTCACCGTCAAAAGTCACGGCACAGCCACGACCTACGACGGCATCATTCACGAAGCCGCCTTCAGCGACTGCACCGCCCTGCAACACATCGCCCTGCCTCAAAGCCTCGCCAGCCTGAAGGGATGGACGTTCAGCGGATGCGAACAACTGAAAGAAATCACGCTGCCTGCCCACGTAAAGGAAATAGGTGACTACGCCCTGCGCACCGGCTTTGCCCTCGCCACCCTGCGCTTCGAAGGAAAGGAACCGCCCACACTGGGCAACAACGCCCTACCCTTCCTCGACCAACTCTCCGCCCTGATTGTTCCCCAAGGCCGGACAGAGGCCTACCGTACACGCTGGGAGGCCTACCCGAGTTATCACAATAAAATAAAAGAAGAAGGCTGATACTCCACCGGAGCACAAAAAAAGAAAACCCTCAAGAGCATCTGCTCTTAAGGGTTTCCTACGTTGGATGTTGGACTACCAGGATTCGAACCTGGACAAACAGAACCAAAACCTGTTGTGCTACCATTACACCATAGTCCAAACTTCAGGTGCTTTCTGTTAAAAAGCGGTGCAAAGATATGGGTTTTACAAATATGCTCCAAATTATTTATCTGTTTTTTTAGTTCGTTTCCCTATTTTCCTTATTTTTGCCCTTTATAGAACAAGTATTCATTTCAATTCTATCTTTTTATGAAAAAACTGACATGCTATCTGCTGCTGGGTATGGCAGCTACAGCTACCGCCTGGGGCGGGACTCCGTTGTGGATGCGCGACGTACGCATCTCGCCCGACGGCACCCAGATCGCCTTCTGCTACAAAGGCGACCTCTACAAAGTGAATGCACAGGGAGGCGAAGCCGTGCGGCTCACCTCGCAAGGCTCTTACGAATCATCGCCCGTATGGTCGCCCGACGGCAAGCAAATCGCCTTTGCCAGCGACCGCTATGGCAATATGGATGTCTTCGTGATGCCCGCCGACGGCGGAAGTGCCAAACGACTGACCTATAACTCGGCTTCCGAAGTACCCACCGCCTTCTCGCCCGACGGCAAGAAAGTCTACTTCAACGCCGCCCTTCAGGACCCAGCTTCGAGTGCCCTCTTCCCCACCTCGGCCATGACCGAACTTTATGCCGTTCCCGCAGCAGGCGGACGTACCGAACAGATACTGGCCACGCCTGCCGAAATGATCAACTTCCTGCCACAGGCCGACGGTTCCTTCCTCTACCAGGACCGCAAAGGCTTTGAAGACGAATGGCGCAAGCACCATACATCGTCCGTCACCCGCGACATCTGGCGCTACGATGCCGCCACCGGACGTCACACCAACCTGACCAATCGCCCCGGCGAAGACCGCAATCCTATTCTGGCCGACAATGGCAGCGACGTCTTCTTCCTGAGCGAACGCAACGGCGGCAGCTTCAACGTATGGCGCATGAAGCTGGACAACCCGCAAGAAGCTCAACCTGTCACCACCTTCAAGACTCACCCCGTACGCTTCCTTTCGCAAGCCAAGGGTACCCTCTGCTACACTTACGACGGCGAAATCTACACACAGACTCCCGACGGCCGGCCGCAGAAGGTGAAAATCAATCTGACCGGTGATGACACCGATGCCGTGGCACGCCTCAACTTCAGCAGCGGAGCCACCTCGGCCACGCCTTCGACCGATGGCGAACAGGTGGCCTTCCTGATACGCGGTGAAGTGTTTGTCACTTCGGCCGACTATGCCACTACCAAGCAGATTACCCACACCGCTGCCGCCGAAGCCGACGTCTGCTTCGCTCCCGACGGTCGCACCCTGGCCTATGCCAGCGAGCGTAGCGGTAACTGGCAACTTTACCTGGCCAAGATAGCCCGTAAGGAAGACCCCAACTTTGCCAACGCCACCCTGATCGACGAAGAAGTGCTACTGCCCTCCACCACCGTAGAGCGTACCATGCCTACCTTCTCGCCCGACGGCAAGGAACTGGCCTTCATCGAAGACCGCAATCGCCTGATGGTTCTTAACCTCGACACCAAAAAGGTACGCCAGATTACCGACGGCTCCACATGGTACAACACTTCCGGCGGATTCAACTACCAGTGGTCGCCCGACGGAAAATGGTTCGCCCTCGAATTCATCGGCAACGGGCACGACCCCTACACCGACATAGGTCTGGTGAGTGCCGACGGCAAGGGAGAAATCTTCAACCTGACTGGCAGCGGCTACTTCAGCTCGTCACCCCGCTGGGTAATGGACGGTAATGCCATTCTCTTCAGCACCGAACGCTATGGTATGCGCAACCACGCTTCATGGGGTTCGCTCGAAGATGCCATGCTGATATTCCTCAACCAGGACGCCTACGACAAGTTCCGCCTCAGCAAGGAGGACTACGAACTTCAGAAGAAAGAGCAGAAAGAAGCCGATAAAGACAAGAAGAAAGAAAGCAAAGAAGCCGATAAGGACAAAAAAGACAAGAAAGAAGCCGACAAGAAGGAAGAAACGAAACTCATCACAGTGGAACTGGACGGCATCGAGGACCGTATCGTGCGCCTCACGCCCAACTCTTCAAACCTGGGTGATGCCATCCTTTCGGCCGACGGCGAAAGCCTTTACTACATGTCGGCCTTCGAAGGCGGCTACGACCTCTGGAAGATGGACCTGCGCAAGCGCGATACCAAGCTGCTGAAGAAGATGGACGCAGGTTGGGCATCGCTCACACTGGATAAGAAGGGCGACAACCTCTTCATCCTGAGCGGACGCAACATGCAGAAGATGAACACCAAGAACGATAAACTGGAATCCATCACCTACCGCGCCGAAATGAAGATGAACCTGGCCGACGAACGTACCTACATGTTCGACCACGTTTATAAGCAGGAAAAGAAACGCTTCTACAACCTGAACATGCACGGTGTAGACTGGGATAAGATGGCAGAAGACTACCGCAAATTCCTGCCTCACATCAGTAACAACTACGACTTTGCCGAGCTGCTGAGCGAATGGCTGGGCGAACTGAACGTATCGCACACGGGCGGACGCTACTATCCGTCGCTCGCTACCGATGCCACCGCCAACCTGGGTCTGCTCTATAGCTGGACCGACCGTGGCGAAGGCTTGCTGATAGACGAAGTAGTGGAAAAAGGTCCCTTTGATACCGCCAAGTCCAAAGTAAAGGCAGGCGACCGCATCGAAAAGATAGACGGACAGACGCTCGACGCCAACACCGACATCAGCCAGTTGCTGAACGGCAAGGCCGGTCGCAAGACACTTGTATCCTTCTACAGCCCCGCTACAGGCGAACGCTGGGACGAGGTGGTGAAACCCATCACCAGTGGCTCACTGAACAGCCTGCTCTATCGCCGCTGGGTAAAACAGCGTGCAGCCGACGTAGAACGCTGGTCGGGCGGACGTCTGGGCTACGTACACATCCAGTCGATGGACGACGGCAGTTTCCGCAACATCTATTCGGACATCCTGGGTAAGTATAACAAGTGCGAAGGCATCGTCATCGACACCCGCTTCAACGGCGGCGGACGTCTACACGAAGACATCGAAGTGTTGTTCAGCGGACAGAAATACTTCACACAGGTGGTACGCGGACGCGAAGCCTGCGACATGCCCAGCCGCCGCTGGAACAAGCCCAGCATCATGCTGCAGTGCGAGGCCAACTACTCCAACGCTCACGGTACGCCCTGGGTGTACAGCCACCGGAAACTGGGTAAACTGATAGGCGCTCCCGTACCGGGTACCATGACCAGCGTATCGTGGGAAACGCTTCAGGACCGTTCGCTGGTATTCGGTATCCCCGTTGTAGGCTATCGCCTGCCCGACGGCTCCTATCTGGAAAACTCCCAGTTGGAACCCGACATTCTGGTACTGAATGCTCCCGAAACTATCGTCAAGGGTGAAGACACACAGCTGAAAACAGCCGTGGACGAACTGCTGAAGGAAATCGGAAAATAAACCGGCACATCCGTTGCCAGGCATACTGTTATAAGAAAAGAGGCTGCACCCCGCCGGGATGCAGTCTCTTTTGTATTTCCAAAGGACTGGTTATCAGCGTCCTTTCCGGAACTTATAAAGCAGTACACCATGAGCCGGGACTTCCAGTTCCAATGCTTCTTCTGATGTATTGAGCACTTTAATATCCTTCTGTCTCCAAAGGTCGCGAACCGTCTGCTTGCCCGATATGCCCAGCTTGTCGAAATCGCGGAAAGAAAGACTGGCCTTCTCGCGGTCGAAGTTGCAGAAGCCGACGGCTTTTCCGCCATCCTCCAAATCCTTCACATAAATGCGCAGGTCGCCGATGGAGTGTACGCAAGTGGCCTGTTTACCCAACGGGTCCTGGTTGACGGCAATCACTTCGTTATTGGTCAGCAGGCTGTAAGTAAAGTCATCCAGCTTCTCTAGGTCGCAACCTATCAGCAACGGGGCAGAGAACAGGCTCCACAGACTGATGTGCAGATACTGTTCATCGGGCTTCAGCTTTGTCGGATGAGCATTTCCCCATCCTACAATGCCCACTACCAACATATCAGGGTCATTCCAACTGCCGGGCTTTGCCCAAGCCGCCGAACGGTCTTGCGACAAAGCGATGCCTTTGACGCTTTCCCACGTATCGGTAATGTCATTGGTAGTACGCCAGCATTGTCCGCCAACGGCATTTCCCCACTTCCAGACATCGCCCATACCATATTGGCACAGGTTGTAAACGATGTCCCGGGGCTGCTGACGCAAGTAGTCGCCCATAATCTTGAACGGTTTTCTTCCCAGAATCGAGTCGCCACCTCCCTGAAACTCCAGCGAACCTACGCTATAGGGATCTTTATCCAAATCACGGTCGAGCACGCCGCCGTAGCTGCACCAGTCGTACTTCAGGTAATCGATACCCCACTTGGCATACATCTCGGCGTCCTGTTTCTCGTATCCGTAACTGCCAGCACAGCCGCCACAAGTCCACGGGCCGGGCGAAGAGTATATGCCGGTCTTCAGTCCCAGCGAATGAACGTAATCGGTCAGCTCCTTCATGTCGGGGAACTTGGCATTGGGCAAGATGTATCCATTGTCGTCGCGCAACTTGCCGCCTCTGGTCGGATCGTTGGGATCGCGGTGGTGCTGCCACGAATCATCTATGTTGATGTAAGTCCACCCGTAGTTGATCAGTCCGCTTTCTACCATGGCTCTTGCAGCCTTTTTAATCTTCTCGGCAGAAACTTCGTGACCGAAGCAATTCCAGCTGCTCCAGCCCATCGGGGGAGTCAGCGCAATCCGGTCGCCGCACTCGATGCGGAACTTCTTCTTATCCGTTCCTTTTTTATTTTTTGCTTTCAGGGTTACTTCATACGTACCGGGCTTTGTCAGCTTGCCGGTTATCAATCCTGTCTCCGGATTGATTTCCAGTCCATCAGGCAGTCCGGATGCCGAAAACTTCATCGGCCGGTCGCCCGTAGTGGCTACCAGGAACTGAAAGGGTGAACCAGGACGTACGCCGAACACCGGTGCACAATTTATTCTCGGAGTGGCAGGAGCAGGAGGAGTCAATATGTAAGGCTCCGTTGCTATAAACTTCAGGGTTGGGAAACTATCTGATCCCTTCGACAAAATCTTTGCATCGGCCCAGTCGGCATGGTCGTAATGCGGACCGTCACCGCCTTCCTTCACCAACAGTTCCAGCCGTTTTACGCCGTCCAGCGAAACAGAACATTCTTTGGGAGCATCGCCCACCCTGACTATTCCACTGGTCCACAACTGTGCACCGTCGCCTATCACGATGAACTCGGCCGCATTCTTGCGCTCCAGTACTTCATCATCCAAACCTACCTGGGCGGTAAAACGGGTTGCCCCACCATCCAGCTGGATAGCCACCTCGCTGACAGAGTGAGTTCCCACTCCACGTTCAAAGGTTTGCCCACCAATGGTAAGTTTTCGTCCGTCAATCGACTTGTTCTTCATCGGCATGCCATATCCCTGAGTCATGGCTGTCAGATCCAAATCGTCCAGCCATACAGTCTTCGACTGGGCACAGGCAGCCATCGTATTTGCCAATACCAGACTGGCAACAATCAAAAGTCTTTTAGTCTTCATACATTTGGTCATGTATCGGTAAATTATTTCTGTGCTTGAAACATCCAGTAGTCGAAATACATCAGACGACCGGGCTTCTTACCTTTACAAACAAAATAAAGGTCGTGTACACCACTCACTTTGGCCACGTCCGAAGACACCAGTGCCCAACGGTTATCGCCTCCCGTCATGGGAACTTTTACGGTAGTCAGCAAGTCACCCTGCGGACTATCCAAACGAACTTCCATCGTTACGCCTCCATTGTGAGTGGTTCCTACGCGGGCCATAAACTTCGATGCTCCCTCTTTACGGAAATCAACGCCTTTCACCTTAATATACGCTCCATCGTTCATGGCATTGACAAATACGCCTACTTCTTTATTCTGGCCAGCCTTCATGCCTTCCGAGAAAGCCATGGTCTCAGCCTCAGTCTTCCGATAGGGATTCAAGTTTTCCAGTTCCTTCTCTATACCCGCCGTCATCTTCATGGGTACAAATGACCCGTCTTTGTTGAATTCTGCTTTCTGCACACAAACGGAACGGGTAAAACCCCCACCGCCCGGCAGTGCACCGTTGTGATAGAACAGATAGGTAGAACCTTTATAATCAACAATACCCGGATGGTTGGTAAAACTGCCACCCTCGGTAGGCATCAGCGTACCACCATACTTCCAGGGGCCAACAGGACTCTTACTCATCGAATATCCCAAGTGCTCGGGAATGGGGCCTCCTGCCCAAAGCAGATAATACCAATCATTGTGTTTGTACAACCAGGGACCTTCTTCGTACAGTGTCGGGCGTTCGGCCACGTTTCCTTCCCGCTTGCCGAAAGACTCTTCGGTCATCGGCACCCGGACAATGTCGCCCGAATACGAAATCATGTCCTCATTCAGTTTCACATAGTAACAGAAAGGATTACCCCAATACAGATAAGCCTGCCCGTCATCATCAATCATGACCGTAGGGTCAATGTCTCCCTTTCCGCTGCTTACCAACGGTTTGCCCAACGCATCGTAGAAAGGTCCGTACGGACTGTCTGCCACAGCCACACCGATGGCACCTCCTCCTTTGTTCATCGTGACAGGTACATAAGCATAGAACTTTCCGTCACGCTCCACGCATTGCATGGCCCAGGCATCACCCTTCGCCCAACTGAAAGTCTTGTACGAAAGTACTGCTCCGTGATCGGTCCAGTTCACCATGTCGGTGGTAGTGTACAGTTTCCAGTCATTCATCACAAACCATGTGGAAGCATCTTCGTCATGGCTGGTATAAAGATATAACGTACCGTCGTATGCCATTGGTGCAGGGTCGGCCGTGTAGTGTGTTTGCACAATCGGATTCTGGGCATAAGTTGACGCAGCCAGCAGTCCGATGGATAAAAATAAAAATCCTTTTTTCATCATAGCTTAATGGATAATATAAAGTTTAACATATGGATTCTCTCTAAGATGATTCAGAAATAAGGGAAACAATTATTGATTGAATAAATAACTTTAAAAAGAATGATTATTACTAATATTAAAGGTTGCATTTAAGCGTTTATCGCCGTGTTTCTGTGGCTAAAGTTACACAGATTTATGATATTAGTGGCAAAAAAACACTAAAAAATAAACTTGCACCATGAAAATTGTATCTCAGCCATATTATATCCCTTGATTAAGACGAATAACCCAACCTGTTCCCACCATATATAATATCCATTAGCAACCTGTAAAAACATAAAAAACCGCCATTGAGGACAGATTCCTCAATGGCGGTTCATCTTTTCTATAAAGGATCTTATAGGTTTACTTTGCAATAATCAGGTAATAGTTCTTCTTACCACGTTGAACCAACAGATACTTATCATCCAACAGATCAGCAGTAGTAATTACCTGGTCAAAAGCAGTCAGTTTCTCCTTATTCAGCGAAACGCCACCACCTTGTACCAGCTTACGCATCTCACCCTTCGAAGAGAATACTGCAGCATTCTCAACAAACAAATCAACAGCTTTCACGCCGGCAGCCAAAGCATCGCGGGATACCTCAAACTGAGGAACACCTTCGAATACAGAAAGAAGCGTCTGCTCGTCTAGTTTCTTCAAAGCCTCCGACGTACCACCGCCGAACAGGATATTCGAAGCTTCAACTGCTGCATTGTAGTCTTCTTCAGAGTGTACCATGATTGTCACTTCCTTAGCCAGACGCTTCTGCAAAACACGCAGATGCGGAGCTTGCTGATGCTCGGCAATAAGAGCTTCTATTTCCTCTTTACCTATCGAAGTGAAGATCTTAATATATTTCTCAGCATCCACATCGCTGACATTCAGCCAGAACTGATAGAACTTATAGGGAGAAGTATAACGAGGATCAAGCCAGATATTACCACTTTCAGTTTTACCAAACTTACCTCCGTCGGCTTTTGTAATCAAAGGACAGGTCAAAGCATACACTTCACCACCATTCGTACGACGTATCAGTTCGGCACCGGTTGTAATGTTTCCCCACTGATCACTTCCACCCATCTGAAGCTTGCAGTTCTTGGTTTCGTACAAGTGCAGAAAGTCGTAACCTTGCAACAGCTGGTAAGTGAATTCCGTAAACGAAAGTCCGTCACGTGCCTCACCATTCAGTCGTTTCTGTACCGACTCCTTTGCCATCATATAGTTCACAGTAATGTGTTTTCCTACTTCACGGGCAAAGTCAAGGAATGTAAAGTCCTTCATCCAGTCATAATTGTTCACCAATTCGGCATGATTGGGAGCATCAGAATCAAAATCCAAAAACTTGGAAAGCTGCTTTTTGATACATTCCTGATTATGACGCAATGTCTCCTCATCGAGCAGATTACGTTCCTGCGATTTACCCGAGGGATCGCCAATCATTCCCGTAGCACCTCCAATCAGTGCCAGCGGCTTGTGTCCACAACGCTGGAAATGACGCAGTATCATCACACCGCACAAGTGTCCGATGTGCAGAGAATCGGCTGTAGGGTCGATGCCCAAATAAGCCGTAACCATTTCTTTAGATAATAACTCTTCCGTACCCGGCATCATTGTGTGGAGCATGCCACGCCATCTTAATTCTTCTACAAAATTCATCGAATGATTGATTGTTTAATGATTTGATTTATAGTTATACTTTTCGCAAAAGTACGACCTTTCTTCGAAGTAACAAAACTTAATGTCCAAAAAAGACACGATGTATATTACAAGAAACTGCTTCTCGAAGTTCGCTACAGGACAGGCCTCGCAGGCAAGCAGCCTCTTCGTACAGGCTGGCAATGGAAACTTCGCTTTCGTCCGTCTCCAAAAACAACCGGTCAAGAGGTATCTGCCTCAAGGCTTCTTCCTGGTACCTGGCACCAAACGAAAGGTACAGACCGTGGCGAACCAAATCCTGGGCCAGCTGTACTTTCCCACGGAAGCCATGAATAATCCAAGGCACACGAGGCTTCAGCTCGCGCTTCAGCTGTATCAGTTCGGCCTGTGCCTTCACTGCATGAATGACCAGCGGTTTGCATACTGCTTCGGCCACACCTGCCTGATAACGGAAAACATCCGTCTGACAGTCGAGTGCTACGCGAGACAAATGGTCGATACCGGCCTCACCCACAGCCAAAACACGCGGGTGAGATACCATCTCCTCAAAACTGCAACAGAAAGAATCAGCCTGCCACTCACATTCGTCTGCATACCAAGGATGAACGCCTACCGAATACCACTCATCCTGCAATGGTGCAAACGTATGGGGCTGACAACTGACAATGGCCTGTCCCGCTTCAGCCGGAAGTTTATGGGTATGTATGTCTATAGGAAATATCATGGCAGAACTGAAAAGACATCCCTCCTCCTAAGGCACAGGATCATAGCCTGATCCTCCCCAGGGATGGCAACGCAAAATACGCCGTATAGCCAGATACAATCCCTTAAAAGGGCCATGCTTCTTGATAGCCTCTACTGCATATTGCGAACAGGTAGGAGTAAAACGGCACGAAGGAGACAGCATAGGCGATATGCACCGCTGATAAAAATAAATAGGAAGTAACAATAACCAAGACAAAAGCCTTTTCATAACTTCTCGGCTATACGCGACAAGGCTATCTTCATACGTTCTTCAATGACCGAAGACGGAACCAGCTCGTCTGACAAATAGATAAACGCAACCGCCAAACGAGTCTGACTGCCAGATAATGCGTCGGACAGCAAGTGTTTATTCAACCGATAGGCCTCACGGATCTGACGTTTCACCCGGTTACGCTTCACAGCCCGTTTGAAACGACGTTTCGATACGCTAACGAGTATGGAAACCGGCACATCCAGTTCCTCGACAGGCAGGTACACCACACGCAACGGGAAGACGGAAAACGAACGCGAACCGCCCGCAAACATCTTCTCTATGACCTTTTTCCGATCCAGCCGTTCCGATTTATGTAATGTATTAGCCAATGAAAAACTGATTTACAAAATTCTTATTCAACCCGATAAAAAAGAAAATCCATTAAAACCATCAGAAAAACAGAGAAGGTAAAGTCTAAAATTTGCCCCTCCAAAAGCATCACAGTTTTTTCAGACCTTACCTTCTCCGATTTCGATATCGGGCTTAACCTATTATTTTTCCTTGTTATTCTCCTTAATGAACATATCGAGTGCAGCAGTCATCGAAGGAGCTTGTACGCTCGGCGCTTCCAGATCCAAACGAAGTCCGGCATCGCGCACAGCCTGGGCAGTAGTCGAACCGAAAGTACCAATCTTTATATCTTTCTGCTCGAAGTTGGGGAAATTCTTCTTCAGTGAAGAAACACCTGCCGGGCTGAAGAATACCAGCATATCATAATCGAATGCCTCATCGGGAGTAAAGTCATTGCTCACCGTACGGTACATTATTGCTTCAGTATGCTGTATCTTGTTTTTGTCGAGTGCATTCTTTATCTCATCGGTGTGCACATCAGACATCGGAACCAGATATTTCTCGGTCTTGTGCTTAATGATAGCAGGCAGCAAATCATCAAACTTGCCAGTATTTCCAAAGAATATCTTACGCTTACGATACTGCACATATTTTTGGATGTACAATGCAATAGATTCCGTCACGCAGAAGTACTTCATCGTTTCGGGTATGGTAACACGCAACTCTGTACACAAATGGAAAAAGTGGTCGATGGCATGACGCGAAGTAAATACCACAGCTGTATGGTCCAGAATAGAAACTTTCTGTTGTCTGAATTCCTTCGCTGAAAGGCTTTCTACCTTAATGAACGGACGAAAATCGATTTTTACGCCGTATTTCTCTGCTATATCGTAGTAAGGAGATTTCTCTGATGCCGGTTTCGGCTGCGACACAAGTACTTTCTTAATTTTCAACGTCCTAAAATTTTATTATCAAAAAATCGTTTAGCTTAACCATACCCTCGTACAACATGATACAGGGCACAATTTCAAGGGCACAAAAGTACAAAATTAAAAGGACATAGCCATATAAATTATTACAAAAAAGCTTTATCCACTTATATAGCATCAATATTTTAGCAAAAAGCCAAAGAAACAACCCGATTATTAACGTAATTTGCAAATCTAAATCGAAATAGACAATAAAAAGAACAAGCGGAAAAAGCGCCAACCCCAAGTAATAAAGAAGTGTAGAATAGGACTCAAGCCAAAGAGAAGTACGGCTTTCGTCAAAAAAAATCCAACCAAGACTTGAGTAAACAAGCCACTTCAAGAACAAATAGGCCAAACAAATGCCGATATAGATAGCCAGAAGCCAGAGAGGAGGAACATAAGTTACCAGATCGGGCCTGACCTCATTGAAATAATTGAAAAAGAAAACACCCGACAGCACACAAGTCTGTAATATAAGTAACAGCAAATATCGCATATCTGCTGCCGTCGATGTAGCAAAAATACTGGTACGCTCGCGATGCAGCAAGAAGTCTTTCACCAACTGAAGCAAAAACTTCCGGCTGCGTGAGAGGACATAAGCCGACAGGAAAAAGCATCCCAGCAGAATAGCTGCAACCGCATCATCCATACGTGGAGAATACGGGATAGGAATCCCTTCCGTCCCAACCAGCCATACCGTCAACAAATTCATCATATAGCGGCAAACTTACGGATAGATACATCCCACAACGGTGTATTATATACCAGCTCAACAGCTTCCTGCGGAGTGTGGGCCACATGCCAGATTGTGCTGTGCTGCGCCCGCATAAAGTTTTCTTCTACCGATTTCTGCAACATTTCAAGCAGATGATCATAGTAACCTTTAATATTCAGAATCACAATTGGGTTCAGGTATAAACCCAATTGTTTCCATGTAATGACCTCCAACAATTCCTCCAATGTGCCACATCCGCCGGGCAAAGCAATAACGGCATCACTCAAATCGGCCATTTTCTGTTTGCGCTGGTGCATGTTTTCTACTTCGATCAGTTCCGTCAGCCCCGTATGATGCCAACCTTGTTCTACCATGAAATGAGGTATCACGCCTGTCACTTCTCCTCCTTCGGCCAATACGGCATCGGCCACAGCGGCCATCAGTCCCATGTTTCCGGCTCCGTTGACAAGCCGGATGTGTTGTTTTCCCAACAAAGAGCCCAGTTCGCGAGCCGCATCAAAATAAACAGGATCAATCTTTGTGCTCGAAGCACAGTAAACACATACAGAGTTTATCTTATTCATTGTTACTTGCCATACTACTTGTTATCACGGCGACAAAGGTATGGATTTTCAACGCCATTGGCAAAAGATAAACCTGAAACTTACCTGAAGTCCTTCAGTTCCTGCTGCAATTTCTGGCGGGTACAGAAGATACGGCTTTTGACAGTGCCTAAAGGTAAACCAAGTTTCTCGGCAATCTCGCGATACTTGAATCCTGCCACGTGCATGGAAAAGGGCACTTTATATTCGCTCGGCAAAGCGTTTACGACACGGTGCATTTCCTTCAGGTCATAAGCCTGGTCGGTACTTTCATAAGTAGGTTCGGTCGATGAATTCAGATGATACAGATTATCCGTCTGGTCCACAAATGTCTGTTCACGGACTATTTTCCGGTAGTTGTTGATAAAGATATTGCGCATGATCGTATATACCCAGCCTTTAAAGTTGGTTTCGGGCATGTATTTATCTTCATTGTCCAATGCCTTGAGCGATGTTTCCTGCAGAAGGTCGTTAGCGTCCTCACGGTCGGCAGTCAGCTTGTAAGCGAAGCGCAGCAAGTCATCCTGTATACTAAGAAGGTCCTTTGTAAAGTTTGTACTGTTGTTGGTCATAAATTCTTTTAATTAGGTGATTAATAATTCTTGTGCTTTCCAGCGATGCAAACATATGGAAAGGTGAAGCACGAAGCAGGATACAGGCTGGCAATAAAAGGGGGAAAAACTAACAATTGACAGATATTGGCCCCTATTTGTCTGTTTTCAGGTGGCCTATGTACGCAAAAGGACAAAAAAATCACGCAGATTCCGGCAACTAACAACCGAAATCTGCGTGATAATAATGGATTGACTGTAAATCAGAGGAGGCCGAAACACCCCTCAGACTACACAGAACAGATGTCTAAATCAGAAACATGGGGCTTACAGACCGAAAGCAGCTTTAACCTTGTCGACATAATCCAGCTTCTCCCAAGTAAAGAGTTCTACGGTTATGTCCTTATTGCCCTCGTAACGGCTCTTGAAGTGCTTGGTTATCACTTGCGGCTCGCGACCCATATGTCCGTAAGCAGCTGTCTCCTGATAAATCGGATTACGCAACTTCAGGCGATCCTCGATTGCTTTCGGACGAAGGTCGAACAGCTCGTCAATCTTACGGGCTATCTCGCCGTCACTCATGTTCACATGGCTGCGTCCGTACGTATTGACATAGATGTTGATAGGACGTGCTACGCCAATGGCATACGACACTTGAACCAACATTTCATCGGCCACACCGGCAGCCACCAGGTTCTTGGCGATATGACGTGCGGCATAGGCAGCCGAACGGTCTACCTTCGAGGGGTCCTTACCCGAGAAAGCACCACCACCATGTGCGCCTTTACCGCCGTAAGTATCCACAATAATTTTGCGTCCGGTCAGACCCGTGTCGCCGTGAGGGCCACCGATCACAAACTTTCCGGTAGGATTCACATGATACTTGATGTCGTCATTGAACAACGCCAATACCTTTTCGGCATGAATCGAAGCAATGACACGGGGCATCAGGATGTTAATCACATCGTGACGGATAATGGCCAGCATTTCTTCATCAGCCTTCAGCTGGGCTTCTTCTGTATCATCGGCAGGCTGGATGAAGTCATCGTGCTGCGTAGAAACGACAATGGTATCGATACGCACCGGCGTACCGTTGTCATCGTATTCAATGGTCACCTGGCTCTTGGCATCGGGACGAAGATAGGTCATCTGCTTGCCTTCGCGGCGTATTTCGGCCAGTACCAGCAAAATACGATGTGCCAGGTCGAGCGAAAGCGGCATGTAATTCTCAGTTTCGTTGGTCGCATAGCCGAACATCATACCCTGGTCGCCTGCACCCTGTTCCATCGGGTCCTGACGTTCTACTCCGCGGTTGATGTCGGGGCTCTGTTCATGGATAGCGCTCAGCACACCACACGAATTGCTTTCAAACATGTATTCGCCCTTCGTATAACCGATTTTCTTGATAACTTCACGAGCAATCAGTTGGAGGTCTACATAAGCCTTTGTTTTTACTTCACCGGCCAGCACTACCTGTCCGGTAGTTACCAGCGTTTCGCAAGCTACTTTCGAACTGGGGTCATAAGCCAACAGTTTGTCAAGCACAGCGTCCGATATCTGATCGGCCACTTTGTCGGGGTGTCCTTCTGACACCGATTCGGATGTAAACAAGTATCCCATACTTTTACAATTAAGAATGAATAATTAATAACTAAAAGTTTAATGGATGGGAAATGCGTGAGTAGAGGTACCGGAATGCACCGGCCTGTTCAGAAAAGTATGTGTTTTAGCATTTTTTTCTGTGGTTGCAAGCTACTCAAATCTTTCCACATTTAAATTTCGGCTACAAAGATAAGCCTTTTCCGTGAAACACAGATACGGGCATCAAGAATTAACATTCATAAAGGAGCAATACGACCATGAAGACGACCCAACCGGGCCACTTGGCAAACAGAATCCCCACCCGACAGCCTGAAAAAGCAGGCGCAATTTGCAGGCAAACCCGACGCAAATTACCTGAAAACCAGACGCATTTTATGAACAAACCAGGCGAGTTTCGTGAGCAAACCAGACGTGATTCGTAAGCATAGCAGACATGGCCTGCGAACAATGCAAGTGTGGCTCGTGAACAACACAAGTACGGCTCGCGAGCAACACAAGTGTGGCTCATGAGTAATGCAAGTGTGGCTCACGAGCAATACAAGCCACACATCGACCGGTTCTTAAGGACGGATACCGAACGTCACCAGCACCCCTTTATGATCGGTCGGCCACACACCTTCCGGCAGCAGATATTTGTCATCCGATTCATTCGGAACACGTTTGCTGTTGACGATGCTTCCTTTCGGACCAAAAATCACGGCATCCTTCAGGCTGATAGCCGGATGAGGATAGTAGAAGACGTAATCAATGCGGTCGCGCTCGTCAGCTTCCGGCGCCCAGGTCAACTGTTCTACGGGTACCAGCGGATTATCAATAGGGAAAGTAAAGCCGGGATATTTCAACACATCCGGATAAAGCGTACGGTAAGTATCCACAAAGCCTGCATTGTCGAGCAGCAAAGGCACCGTCCAGGGGACAATCAGCCCGTTATGGTCGTACAGGTCCTTGGTCTCGCGTATCCAGTCCAGATGCGAAGGTTCGTTGAAGTCGCCTCCCAATATCACAATGGTGCCTTCGGCAATGTCCTTACGCGCCTCGGCAATAAAACAACGGATGGCATCGTCGCGCTGCGAAGCATCGTTCAGTTGCAACACTTCAAGAACCGTCTGCGGCACAGGAATCTTCTTCCAGGTAGAACCGTCATAACCACGGACATTGTAGTATGCGTCACTCAGATAGTCAAGATGCGCCGTATAAACGGCAATTTTGTGCCCTTTCACACGACTCGTCATCTTATAGATACTGCCATGATCGTCTTTTTCGGGGAATACCGTAAGAGAATCGGTTATCGGATGGCGGCTCAACAGCCCGGAGTCGTAACTGTAAAAGGAATAATACGTTTCACCCTTTTGGCGCAATGACTCTACAATACGGTCGCAGAAACGCGTATTATTGTAATTCCGCACTTCGCTGAAAGTCACAAAATCGGGTTTCAGACGAACGATTTCGTTCACAATGGCATCATAGCCACCCTTCACTTTTGTACCTTCTTGCCAGATGTTCCATTGCAATACGGTAAATTCATCGCTCTCCTGCGCTTTTACTCCTATAAAAGCTACCAAAAGCAAGCAAATGCAAATAAGTTTTTTCATAAAAATATAGATTAAAATGGTAGAGATTCATTCAGAAAAAGGTAATTGCCGCACCACTTCCGGTGCAATCTCCCGCAAAGGATTCATCACGAATTCCCGTTCCTGCATCAGTGGATGAGGAATTACCAGTTGCGGAGTCTGTATACGGGCAAGAGTACCGTCAGCATCGAAGCAAAGCAGCAAGTCGATGTCTATCAGGCGGTCGGAGTATACTCCATCCACAGATTTGTGTGTACGCCCCAGCTCTTGTTCCAATCTCTGGGTCACTTGCAATACTTCCAAAGGAGGCAATCCGGTCCTTACACAAACCGCTGCATTCAGAAAACTGTTTTCCGAAGAGAATCCCCACGGAGCTGTCACATAAAAGGAGGACAAGGAAACTACCTCCCCTATCCGTTCGCCTATCAGTTCTACCGCCCGTTGCAGATTCTGTTGTTTGTCTCCTAAGTTAGTACCCAAACCCAGATAGTAAGTAAATGAAGAATGAGGAATGAAGAATGAAGAATTTGCTTGCGGTTCGGCTGCAGCACCGGACATAGATTCATCCCGACCTTCACCGAAAACGTCTGATCCTTCTTCATCAGCTTCGCTCAAAACCCCTTTTGATTCTCTACATAAAGGTATAGTCTTCATTCTTCGTTCTTCATTCTTCATTTAAAAGTTATCTGTCGGTTATCAGCATCGCATCGCCGTAAGTACCGAAACGATAATCTTCTTTCAATGCCACATCGTAAGCTTCCATCACCTGCTCGTAGCCTCCGAAAGCAGCCACAATCATCAGCAGTGTAGAAAGCGGCATGTGGAAGTTGGAAACCATAGAGGTAGCCACCGTAAAGTCGTATGGCGGGAAGATGAACTTGTTGGTCCATCCGTCATACTCCTTCAGGTGTCCGTCCGTACTTACCGTACTCTCAATGGCACGCATCACGGTTGTTCCCACCGCACATACCTGCTTGTTCAGGTCCTTGGCATGGTTCACAATACGTACGGCTTCTTCGTTTACGATCATCTGCTCGGAATCGGTCTTGTGCTTGGTCAGGTCTTCCACGTCTATATCACGGAAGTTGCCCAAACCGGCATGAAGCGTGATGAAGGCAAAATCGATACCCTTGATTTCCATACGTTTCATCAGCTCGCGACTGAAGTGCAGATTAGCGGTAGGGGCGGTAACGGCTCCCTCGTTCCGTGCAAAAATAGACTGGAACCGTTCAGCGTCTTCCGGCTCTACCGGACGGTTGATAATGCTGTGTGGCAGCGGCGTCTCGCCCAACGCATACAATGCCTTCTTGAACTCATCATGAGGTCCGTCGTAAAGGAAACGAAGCGTACGGCCACGCGAAGTGGTGTTGTCAATCACTTCGGCCACCATCGAATCATCATCGCCAAAATAAAGTTTATTACCGATACGGATTTTGCGGGCAGGATCGACCAGTACGTCCCACAAACGCAATTCTTCGTTCAGTTCGCGCAACAGAAACACCTCGATACGTGCACCGGTCTTTTCCTTGTTGCCATACAGGCGGGCAGGAAACACCTTTGTGTCGTTGAAGATAAACACATCCTTGTCGTCAAAATAGTCCAGAATATCCTTGAACATACGATGTTCAATTTTACCCGTCTTTTTGTGAAGCACCATCAGGCGCGACTCGTCTCTATACTTTGTCGGATGCAAAGCAATCTTCTCTTCGGGAAGTTTGAATTTAAATTGCGACAGTTTCATATCTTTCCTTTTTTATATGAGGTTTATTGAATATTCTTTTCCGCAGCCGGAGCTCCATCCTGCTGCACCGCTTCGTCTGATGAAGAAATCTCCTGCTGGTCTATCCACTGTCTGAAATCCAGCGGATCCAGGCAGTCTTCGATACGCACATCACCCACACGGGTACGCTGCAATGCCGTCAGGTGCGCCCCGCTGTTCAGGGCCTCTCCTATATCACGTGCCAAGGCACGGATATATGTTCCTTTGCTGCACACGACCCGTACTTTTATTTCGGGCAGGTTGCATTCCAACAGTTCTATTTCATCAATCACCAGCAATTTGGGCTTCAGTTCCACTTCTTTCCCCTTGCGGGCAAGGTCGTAAGCCCGTGTACCGTTTACCATACAGGCCGAAAAGGCCGGCGGCACCTGCTGTATTTCGCCTACAAACTTTTTCAGCGTCTCCTCCACCAGTTCTTTCGTAATGTGTTCGGTAGGGTAAGTAGCATCAATCTCATGTTCCAGGTCATAAGAAGGAGTCGTAGCTCCCAACCGAATGGTAGCAATATACTCTTTCGTATGATATTGAAACTCTTCGATGCGTTTTGTCGCTTTACCCGTACAGACAATCATCACGCCCGTAGCAAGAGGGTCGAGCGTTCCGGCATGGCCTACCTTCAGCTTCTTTATACCCAGCCTCCGGCAAATGTGGTACCGTGCATGACCCACTACCTTGAACGAAGTCCAGCCCAACGGCTTATTGAAATATAATACTTCTCCTTCTTTAAAATCCATCATTGCTCCTTATAACACTTCCAGTGAGTACCCGCACAACAACATAACCAAAATACCTCCCCCTACAACAATGCGATACCAACCAAAAGCCTTGAATCCATATTTCGTTACAAAACTAATAAAGAACTTGATAGCCAGCAATGCCACCACAAACGCAACCACGTTGCCTACAAGCAAGGCAGGCAGGTTGTTGACAACAATCTCTGTTCCACCTTCCAAAAACAGTTTCAAAACCTTATAAGCCGTAGCCGCAAACATGGTAGGGACAGCCAGGAAGAAGGAAAACTCTGCTGCAGCTTTGCGTGTAAGTTTCTGAGCCATACCGCCTACAATCGTAGCCATCGAACGGGAAACTCCGGGTATCATAGCTATACATTGAAACAGACCGATGAGGAAAGCACGCTTTTCCGTCAGCTCCGTCTGCTCGCTTCCTTTGGAGAAAATACGGTCACAAAACAGCATGAAGATACCACCTATCACAAGCATCACGGCCACCACCACCACACTTTCGAGCAACGCATCTATTTTGTCGCTGAACAAAAAGCCCAGTAAGGCAGCCGGTATAAAGGCAACAAGCAGTTTCCAATAAAAATCGAACTTATGTAGCAAACGACGCAAAGATGATGCTCCTTGAGGAGCAGGTGTATGATTCAGACGGAAAAAACGCTTCCAATACAGGCACACGACCGAGAGGATAGCCCCAAATTGTATAATTACCGTAAAAGCTTTGACAAACTCAGTACTTTCCACTCCCAACATATTCTGGGTTATAATCATGTGTCCTGTAGAAGAAACAGGCAAGAATTCCGTCAGTCCTTCCACAATGGCAATAACGATTGCCTCCCATATAGTCAAATCTCCCATATAGCTCATTCAGTCAGATGATCTTTCTCCTGCGACACACCCTTATCCTTGGGGGAGCGAAGCACTGCATATATCATAAACACAAAGCCCAGCAGACACACTACTGGAGCTACCTTAATCCGTCTCACACTGAAAATGTCCGGTTCGAAGTTCGTCGGTGTAGACGAAGGACCGGTCATCAGGATAAAACCCACAATCACCACCAGCATACCGATAGCCAGCAAGATGAAATTAGTTTTATCGAAAGCAAATTTCCGTTTATCCATTTCTTTTATTTATTATTAGGTTTCTAAGTTTGTAAGTTTATGAGTTTGTAAGTTCATCAGTTTGCGAGTTATTGCTTTGCATCAACTAAAAAACTCACAAACTTAAAAATTCACAAACTATATCTGATACAACGTGCCTGCCTTCATCCTCAGGTATTTGTTGATGGACAACAAGGCACACAAATAAGTTATCAGTACCCCAAACAACAATACTGCAGCCGATACCAGCATCATTACATCGGGCGTAACCACCCTGATCAGTTCCGGTTCGTACGACACCAGCCAGTAAGCAGCCGCCCACAGAATACAATCTGCTACAAATGCCGCCAGCACACCTATCCAGAAGTTACGCCGCAGGAAAGGACGCCTGATAAAGCCCCAGCTGGCACCTACCAGCTTCATGGTATGAATCAGAAAACGTTTGGAATAGATAGCCAGACGGATGGTATTGTTGATAAGGGCAAACGATATAAGAGCCAGTATAGCTGCCAGTCCGAGCAACAACAGACTAATATTCCGTATGTTATCATTCACGGCATCAATCAGCTCCTTCTGATACAAAACTTCCTGAATATTGGAGTTCTTCTTTATCAGTTTCTCTATCTTGGCAATGCTGTCCGAATTGGCATAATCGGAATGCAGTTTTATCTCAATAGAAGCTGTAAAAGGATTATAACCCAAAAATTCTTCAGGATCAGCCCCCATTGCCTCAGTCTGTTCGCGAAGTGCCTGCTTTTTCGAGATATATTCCGTTTCCTTCACAAATGCCTCTTTATCAAGGCGCTTCTGAAGTTTCAGAATATCCGCTTCCTTCATCTCGTCACTGATAAGGATAGAAAAACTGATGTTTTCCTTCACGTATACCGAAAGATTATGGGCAGCCAATACGAAAAACACAACCAGCCCCAGCAACAGCAAGACCAGCGTCGTGCTGATGCTCGACGTGACAAACTGCATGTCGAAGCCCGAAACCAAATTATTTTTAGATTTACCTGCCATTCTCCTGTTTCCTTTCTTTTTATACTGTCAGCATCATCTGTCCGTCTCTTTTTTCTTCCGGAACACATAAATCATCGAACTGCTCCGCTCCTTTCTGACCAGCGAACTGAACCACGCCAACGTACCCGTAAACATTCCACGCAGAAATGCACACGAATGACGCATATGTTTCTCGGTAAGCATCGACACATAGAAAGCATCAAAAGGCATAGGATGTCTTTCGGCCATGATAAAACCATGATTGGCAGCCAGCTGATGAATCGTGGAAGGCGTAAAATGCCACAAATGACGGGGCACATCGTAAGCAGCCCAATAGGCGCCGTACTTTTGTGCATCGTACGACGAACAGTTAGGCACAGCCACAATCAGCACTCCCTTCTCTGTCAGCAACGAATACAGCCGTTCCCACGTCTCGTTCAGGTGTTCCAGATGCTCCATCACATGCCACAGCGTAATCACGTCGAACGAAGCGGGTTCGTAGTCCGATAAAGCCGTATCAGGCTTTACATCCAGATTAAAATGTTCTTTAGCAAACTTCCGTGCTCTCTCGTTCTTCTCTACCGCTTCCACCTGCCAGCCCTGACGGCGCATGGTGTCGGCAAAGTAACCGGTACCGGTACCTATATCCAGCAATCGCCCTTCCCGCCGGTGTGCTTCGTGCATCACCAGTCTCGCCTTACGCTTCAGCATGTAACTGCGCACCCAGTGATAAACCGAGTTCATCGCCCCTTTCCGGGTATCAGAATGCGAAATATAGTCCGGAGTTTCATAATAACGGCCTATCTCTGCCTCAACAGGAAAATCCTGTGTCAGCAGAAAACCGCAATTCTGGCAACGACATAAGTGGAATACCTCGCCCGAAGCGTAATGGTCAACGCATGTCAACGCACGTTCCAACTGTGTGCTGCCGCATACCGGACAAGATTTTATAGTGAGTTTATTCATCGAACGTTCTACCAAATAACGATGCATCCCAAACCGTCAGGCTGCAATACACCTAAATTTGGTGCAAAATAACAAATAAAAAGTGATTTACAGGGATTCTGTTAAGGAGATTTAAGGATAATGTAAGCCCGAAGCACATCTTTAGCAATGCCGGAGATCCTGTCTGACGATCTAAACCAAGCATTGCATTGTCCCTGCCCGAAACCCGCATCAGCTTCCGCAAGTCCAAAGGGAATTTTTAGGAAATACATCCTGCATTCAGCTGAAAAACGGATAACGAATCTTGTCAAAACAATCCAATTTTGCCGTAAAAATCCATCCATGACAAGCAATGTATTATCTGATACATTCACTCTACTAAAACACTTTTTTACCCCTTCATTCATGATTTAAAGGCCACGTTTTTACTTCCATTAACAGTATATCACCTTTTTTTTGCCGTGATGTTACGTAGTCAAAGGTTTTTGTTACACTATTATGAGGCAAACAATCTCCAAACCCTTAATTTTGTGATATCACTTAAACCAATAATTTATACCATGAAAAAGATTGATATTTTCCATCCATTGACGTTCAACGTCGGATTGGCCATTCACAATGCCGACTGGAACTGGCAAAATGTCACCAGTCCTTTCACACGAATCTATTATGTAACCAAAGGACATGCCAAAATCATTCTGCCTTCCGGAGAGTATCAGCTCAAACCAGGCCACATGTACATGATTCCTTCGTTTACCCTGCACAGCTATAGCTGTGAGGAACATTTCGAACATTATTATATACATATATACGAGAAACTAGAATTTGAGTCAAGTTTCATGGACGACTACAATTTTCCCGTCGAAATTAAAGGAGAATCCATCGACCTGGAACTGGTAAAACGGTTATGCGAACTGAATCCTTCCATGGCATTACCCAAATCCGATCCCAGATCATACGACAACGACCTGACTTTATCCGAATATATCACACGCAACGAACAGCGGGATATTACTCTGAAACTGGAATCAAGGGGCATCCTGTTCCAGCTCATCGCCAAATTTATGAAGGAAGCCAAGCCCAAAGAGGACGATATCGACAACCGCATCAAAAAGACGCTGATTATGATACAGAAGAACCTGGACAAGAAAATCAGTGTCGAAGACCTTGCCAAAGAAGCCTGTCTGTGCAAAGGCTATTTCACCCGCCTGTTCAAGGAGAAAATGAAAACCCTTCCAACCCATTACATCATACAGCGGAAAATAGAAAGAGCACAGCAAATGCTTACCATCAAGGACATATCCATCAGAGATGTGGCTGCAGAGCTGGGATACGACGACTGTTCACACTTCATCAGCATATTCAAAAGGGAGACCGGTATCACTCCGCAAGACTTCAGAATGCACGCAATCGATATGCACTGATACTGAAGTCAACGGAACAATATCAAAGACAAAATGTCTACTATTATAGTTTATAAAATAAAAAAGCGTCTAGTTAAATCAGGAAAAGACACGTCTCCAGTATACTATTTTTTTCCCAGTTAGGAAAAAGTAATTTCCTAGTTAGGAAAAAACAATTCCCCAGTTAGGGAACTTCCATTTCCTAACTGGGGAATATAATATCCGTATGCTGTTGTCAAGGTTTAACAGTTACTCAGGAAGCATCGACGAACTGGAAGAGATAATCATACCGTTCTTGCACACACCTTCCACTACCACCCGGTAGTCGACGGGCGAATCGGCCGCATAAAATTCCACATGTGCCCTGCCTTCAGCATCAGCCACTACCGAGGGATTCCAATAGATGGTCGAACGCAAGTCGCGCGAACGCGACTCCAGCTTCTCTTTCGTATCATACACCGGCGAGTAGAACTCTACCTTCTGCTGATAACCCAGCGGCGTCACAATCCCCATATTCTTGTTCAACCTATTCTTCTCGACAAACCCTTTCTTGGTCGTAATGACAATGGCTCCTGCCTGGGCACGCGCCCCGAAAACGGGGCCTACGGTAGCAGGAGGCGAAAAGAACATGTCCGAGACATTGTCTACATCCAACCTGTCGAAGTCAAAATTTTCTTCGGGAATGTTATCAAGCAGCACCATCGGAGTTCCTCCCCTATACTTCACCTCATTAGTACCACTCACCGTCAGTCCGGGCAACCGACGTACCATGTCGAGCACCGAAATAAAATTTCCTTTCTTGACGTCCTCCGCCGTAAGAACCTTCGAAGTCGAAACAGAATAGTAAGGCGAAGTGGTTGCCACTTCCGGTTTTCTTCGGGCGGTAATCAGTACTTCCGACAGGTTATAGACCCGCATGCCATTCTCAAGGGTATACTTCATATCCATCTTCTGCACATAGTTGTGCTCCACTTCCAATTTCTGACGCGGAACCAGAAACTTCAGGTCAGGCTGCGGAAATGCCCTGCACGAATCCAGCGTAATAAACAGGTTACGCGACCCCTTTTTCTTCAAAGCCTGTATAATGTATTTTGTATTTTCAGGATATTCCAGCCGGTCAAAACGGAACGTTCCTTCCTCATTCGGCTTGGTTACCTCCGTTCCTATCACCGAATCGTTCAGGGCAATCAACGATATATTGGCATCCTTCAAAGCCGAGAAGTATCCTTCTACTTTTCCGGTCACCACGTCGCCCAGTTCCACCGGATAGGGAAGTGTTTCCGTCGTATGCCCTTTCAGGATTTCCGGTACATTGTATCGGCGCCATCCCTGCGTCATCATCAGCAAGTCCAGGTTGTATTCGGTTTTCCTGTCTTTCTTCAAGTAGCTGGCAGGTTGTTCGATATAGCCTTTCAGCTCTGAAGTCAGCAACAATGTAGAGACGATGTTCGACGTTGTGTCAGGTTGTACATCCGCCTTGTCCACTACCGACATCGAAAAGTTACCTTCCAACGGATTACCATACACATCTTTCAAGGTCAGGTCAAGTGCCACTTTCTGACGCGGAGTATAATCGGACTGATCAGGATTCAGTGTTACGGCTGCCACTGCATTATCCTGCCGCGAAAACACCAGACGTTCGCTCAGAATGTTGCGATTCTCGTCTATCAGGATAAAGTGTATAATACCCGCCGGAAAAAAATCTCTTTCAAAGTCGATATACCTGCGACTGTTGTCCCACGGCTGGACATAAAGCACCAGCCCGCGCAACTGGGCCACCAGCGTCAGGTCCTGCCGATTTGCATTGAGAGGCGAACGGTTCAGGCTGACACGCAACACATCGTTGCGCCACAGCGTGTTAACGGCGATGGCCTGCTCCGAAGCTACCGGCAGTTCAAACAGCTTCTCTACCCCTTCACGGGTCTTGCAATGGGCAACATACCGCTTGCCGGGCATACAGTTCAGCGTAAAGCTACCCATTCCCAAGTGTGTACTGCGGAAAGTGGTGCACACCTTTCCTTCCTCGTCTTTCACCTCGCCTTCCACGTCCACCGACAATCCGTCGGTACCAATGGCCTTGAAAGCGATCTTCGACTGTGAAGAAAGAACGGCCGTTCCTCCTTCCGGGAAGAATGTCACGCTGAAATCGCTATCATCGAAAGGCAACGACAGATAACGTTCGGCTATCTTATTATTGTAAATGGTCTGTAACAGATATGTTCGGGATGTATTGACTTCTTTTTCTTTGAATGTATATTCAGCCACTCCGTTTCTGAATTTCAGATGATCCCCCTTTCCATCCGGGTCACCATCGGCAAAAACGAGTACTTGCTGTGGTACGATTGTGTCCGTGTTGTCTGTCTCGCTAGAAAAATAAATGCGGGTTTTCAGGTCTTTCCCATGCTCCGTAATCACTACGTGAGGCTTCAGTTCCTGCGCAGCGGGTGTCGAAATAAACATCGACTTGTGCGCAAAATAATCTTCACCGACGTTCCGCATAAACTGTGTATAGGCCCTGATGGTGTAATATCCCTCCGGTTGCTCCTCATCAATGTCGAGATAGCCGCCGAAACTTCCTTTGTCATCGGGTCTTATCTTGATACGTTTTATCAGGCTCCCCGTAGGGGCCGTCAGTTCTACATAAACGTAACGGCTTGCATTGGCCTGCACCATTGTCAGCGCATCCACTACATGCACTCTGAACCACACCCGTTCTCCGGCCAGATACACACCGCGATCGGTATGTATGCTCATCTTCTCCTGCGGGAAGTGGGACAGTTCCTTCTCGAAAAGACGAACAATCGTATCCGGCATTATTTGCCAGGCATTTACATTCGTCACAAACACAAATACCAGAAATAATGCAGATACGATTGTCCTCATCTTAAAAAAAGGGTAATAAAGAATATAAAAACTAATACCTGTCCCTTATATTAATCAATTATCGTATACGCGATGCTCTTCCATCCAGTCGGTAATCTCGCGTAACTCATCGTCACCCTGACGGTCTTTGTAGAGGAAACCACGGGTTATCCATTCCCGGCCTTCGTCTCTGAACTTATACCACAGGTCGTACACTTCCATATCTTCGTAGTACATACCACCACCTTCTATCAGGTCGAACTTATCCCACGGTTTCAGAGTCAACGAATTGTCCTCGTTTACCGTGATGTTGAAGCAGTAACCCGGACGATAATCCGTTGCACCCTTCGACCACTCATTTTTCTGGTGATAAACACGTACCGTGTTTCCATCAATCACAGCCTGTGCATTACGGTTGGTCTTATAAATAAGAGAATCCTTCAAGTTATCCAAAGGCTTGATGACACCGTCCATGTAATACAGTCCGGAATACTTATTCATCAAGTTCAGACGGATCTTCACCACGGTATCTTCTTCAGCCTTGGCAAACTGCGAAACCGATTCCAACTTCAGGGCAATCATGTAGAGCGAATCAATATGCAAGGTAGATGGATCAATCAGAATGGGATAAGTACCATACACCTCTCCTTTTTTCACCACTACGTTCTCCTGAGGGAAGGAGTAAACTCCTATCCCCGGATTGCGGTAATGGATATCATCGGAACCCAATTCCTTTTTGTTGTAGGCGTCTACACTCTCAGGCGACTCAACAACGGTAGCTAACACATCGCTCGGTGTAGAAAGTGAACCGCTCACCGCCACCGACGCATAAATGGTGTCAACATCGTAACCGATGTTCAGGTCTCGGTTGATCATCACTTCACCGGCACCCACCAAATATACCGATCTCGGATATTGTTCTTCCTCCAAAGGTATTCTATTGTCGCATCCGACCATGCTTGCTGCTAACAGCACAGCCGATAAAAAAGCCAATTTTTTCATATCTAATTATCTGAATTTGTCACACTATTAATATTGTTAATTACCAACCCGGATTCTGTACCAGCTTACCGTTTCTCTGCAGTACGTTTCTCTCCAAAGGCCACAGATACATCTTGTTGTTGAAGACACGGTTCATCGTCTTCTCGGTGCTCCATACACGCTCGGTATAGAACTGATTGCGCTGAGCCGAGGTTGCACTGACGTCGAGGCCTCTTACCGGTTTGTTGTACGCATCGTAAGCATCCTTCCAACGGCGCAAATCCCAGTAGCGGTGTCCTTCGAAAGCAAACTCTATCTGGTACTCGTGCTTAATGATCTTACGCATGTTGTCACGATCTTGGGCATCAGCAGCCGTTATACCCGGCTGTCCGGCACGGTAGCGGATCATGTTGAAGTACTTCACCATTTCGTCCACGTTACGCGATACGGTGATACCGGTCGCCTCGTCGGTATACGAGCCTTCCATTTCGTTCATCGCCTCCACGTAGCCTAGTAATACTTCAGCGTAACGAATCACCGGGAAAGTCTTGGCCTTCATCGAACCATTCCAGAAAATACAGTCGTCCTGATGTACAAATTTACGGCTTGTATAACCCGTACGGTTATGATAGTTATTGTTATTCAGATCGGAACCCGAACCGCCACTATAGTAATCGCACACATAGTTACGAGTACCAGCACCAGCATCGCGGTGCGAAGTAGTAGGCCATACACAAGCATTGAAACCAACAGAAGCGTAAAAACGCGGTTCACGATTCCAATCGCGGTGAGCACATTGCTCAGACACCTGATAATCGGACGAGAAAGTCAGACCCTGCCCGATAGGATCACCAGATTTTTCAGCATCGGTCGCTTCGCTGAAGGGACGTCCGTCGGCCATACGGTATTCATCGATCATGTCCAAAGGTACACTCAACGTAGCATTACCACCCAATTTAGCGGGCATCACCATACGATAATCACCAGTACCAGCTCCTGTATTCATTGAACTAGGATAATACAAAATGTACTCTTTCACCTGAAAAGCCTGATATGTACCGTCAAACAACGTTTTATACGACTTGTAAGGGTCAATATTGCCGGCACCGTCGGGGAAATTAGCATCAGACACCGTGCTAGGCAATGGCAAAGTACCTGTACCCAACGTATTCACAATCTTATCTACAGTATGCAACGCATATTTACCTGTATCGATTACACGCTTGAACGAAGCGGCGGCTTTTCCCCATTTACTATTATCGACTTCCTGAGAAATGAAGTTATTACCTTCCTCTGTCTGCCAATCAGAATAGTAAGTATTGCCGTTGAACAGCGGACTGGCGGCAAACAACTGCACGCGAGCTTTTAACGCCATTGCCGCACCACGGGTCGGAATGTATTGCAGTCCCTCAATACGACTATCAGACAAATATTCGATAGCCATATCCAGGTCGGCACAAACCTTCGCTACACATTCATCATACGTAGCACGCGGGAAAGAAATTTCCTCGGAATCGGTATCAACCGGAGTATCGGGCACAAGAACAACCGGACCGTAAAGACGCATCAGATAATAATAGAAGAAAGCACGCAGGAAGTAGGCACGACCCCGGAAGTCGCGCATCTCCATTTCTGTCAGCTCTTCATTACGATCGATGTTCTGTAAGACAATATTTGCCTTACGGATACCCTTGTAACAATTACCCCAAGGATTAAATTTAACATCAGATTCGGTTACTTCATCGTACAAGATGGCATTAGCCGGCATCACAAACGGAATAATGAATTCATCGGTACCCAATCCGGAAGGGAGACAGGCACCAACTCCCCAATCATTACCTGTCAGCACAGATTCGTCAGGGATCAAGGATGCTGCACCATTGATATATTGTTCAGTTCTTTCGCGTGAAAGAAAGATGGAGTCGAGGGTGGTCTGGTCGTAGACATACTGCTCAATATCGAGGTAGTTTTCGCAGGAACCCATCATCATGCTGGCAGCTGCAAAGGCTATCAGGGAAGCAGCCTTGCCCACCTGCCAAAACTTTTTCTTATAGATAGTAAGATTTACCATAATGCTCTGTTTCTATGTTTAGAAGTTGAGATTCAATTGTAATGTATAAATTCGCTGAATAGGATATTTCGATCCATTATAGAGTGCCTGAGAAGGATCAAGAAGCTTTTCAGGTGACCACACTGCTAAATTTTCACCAATTAAGCTAATAGTAGCCTTCTGCAGACCGAACTTCGAAAAGAACCGGTTCTTCAACGAATAGGAAATCTGTACATTTTTCAAGCGAAGGTAAGAACCATCAGTCAACCAGAATGTAGAATTCTGACTGTTGTTGCCGCTACCACCGTAGTACAGACGCGGATACTTGGCATTCGGATTCTCGGTTGCAGCCGTACCAGAGATTTCACGGGAAATCCAGCGGTTGGCAGGGTCAGCAAAGTCGGTAATCACGTTACCAGTTGTTCCACCGGAGAAGGGTTGGTACATGGAGCCGCCATGGAAATAAGTCACACGGCTGACACCTTCGAACAGTACACTGAGATTGAAATTCTTCCAGTTGAACTCCGTAGCAAAACCGTATTGGATCTGCGGCACACTCGAATACTTCAGAGGTACAACGTCTTCACCATTCACATAACCGTCACCGTTCACATCCTTGTATTTGATGTCACCCGGCAGGTAAGAACCAAATTGCTGAATCGGACTGTTGTCGATGTCTGCCTGATCTTTGAAAAGTCCCAAGGCAATCAGACCACGATTGATACCACTCTGATAACCTACGGCTGACTGATACGGATAACGCTGAATGGCTTCCTCATAATTGGTAATTTCGTTCATGGACTGAGTGTAATTGGCACGTACTACCAAATATTTATCATTATCACCCAACGGTTGAGTATAAGAAATGTGACCATCAGCACCCCAACTCTTCATCTCGCCCACATTGGCCCAAGGCAGTGAAGGTAAACCAACTTCATCAGGTACACTTGCACGCTGTTGATAAATACCCGAACGATAATCCTTAAAGAAGTCAATCGTCATATCGAAACGTTCGTGGAAGAAACGCATATCAATACCTAAGTTATACTTCTTGGCTTTTTCCCAACGCAAGTTGCTCGAACCGACCTGGGTCTCGATCAAACCACTACCGTTGTTCCAAACACCAGAACCACCCGTTCCTACCAATGTCAGGTACGGGAAACGTACAGAGTCGTCCCACGTCAGTCTGTCGTTACCAACAACACCATACGAAGCTCTGATCTTGAAATAGTTAACGAAGAAGTTACGGTCCTGGTACCACTTGTACTGCGTTGGCGACCAACCCAACGATATGGCAGGGAACCATCCAAATTTCTTACCTTTCTCGAAAGCCTCGGAACCGGTGTAACCCATGTTAAATTCAGCCATGTAAACATCATTGTACGAATAAGAGAAACGGCTGGCGTAACTGTTGTAACGTTTGGGAATAGCAGTCAGCAACTGAGCCCAATCGGATTTAGTATAATCCTGCCAATAAGCATTGACAAGAGCACCCACACGGTGAACCTTATTGAACACACGATCGTAATTGACTCTGAACTCGAAGTAGTATTTACGATCGACATACATATTACGGCTGAAATAGGGTTCTACAGCTTCAGAAACCTTTTCCAAGTTAAGCGAACCGTCACGATTACGCCCGTTGGCATAATAAATAGCAGGCTGTTTTCCACGGGTTTGCGTCATATTGCTGTTACCGTCGAAATTGAACAGACCCATTACAGACAAACCCGGGGTAATGGATTTAAGGTCCTGGGTCAGCTGCATCGTGATCTTGTTGTTGTTGGAATAAAATTTCTGATAACCCATCAGGTTCATCAGTACATAGGGACTGATAGTATTCTTATTGGTACCGTAACCAGGTGCCTGACCAGTAGTGTACATCATCGGTACAGTGACCGGTGTCAGATTGGCCTGTGCTTCCCACAGCACATCGCTGTTATTACCACCGTAGCCGGGATAGTTCTGCGTAACAATATAAGTCTCCTCATTCAGCGAGAGAGTAGTTGTCGAGGTAATATTCACATCGACATTGGCACGGAAGTTAAATTTGTTATACTTCACATTCGTGTCATACTGATTCACGCCCTTGTCCTGCTTGAAAATAGCGTCCTTGGTCGTAAAACCTGCACTAACATAGTAACGAGCTACTTGTCCACCACCCGAAGCACTGAGGAAGTACTGCTGGTTCCAGGTATAGTCTTTCAGAATAACGTCGCGCCAGTTAACGTCGGGGTGCAAGTCGGGATCCATGTGACTCCGGAACAAGGCCAGATCGACATCGGAATAGATGGGCACACCGCCACGGGTGATGGAGGCCTCGTTGGCTAGTTCGGCATAGGTAGCGGCATTCACATACTCCGGCATGCGCGGTGAATAAGACAGACCACCATTCATCTTGACATTAATTTCCAATTTACCAGCCTTACCTTTCTTGGTGGTCACCAATACAACACCGTTGGCACCACGTACACCGTAAACAGCCGTTGAAGAAGCGTCCTTCAAGATGGAGAAGCTTTCGATGTCCTCGGGGTCGAGGGTATTCAGGTTGCCTTCGATACCGTCAATCAACACCAGAGCACCGGAACCGGCACCGAAGGTACTGATACCACGTACCCAGAATTCGGAGAAGTCGTTACCCGGCTCACCACTACGATTGACGGAGATAATGCCCGGCACGCGACCACCCAGCATATTACTGATGGAAGTTGCCGGTGCCTTCAGTTGGGCCACCTCAACACCAGTAACGGCACCTGTCACGTTGATCTTCTTCTGTACCTTACCGGAAGAAGTGATCACGACTTCATCCACCAACGTCGAACTTTCCTTCAACGCTACCCGCATCTGGCTCATATTTTTCGTTATTTTGAATGTCTGTGTCTCGTAACCAATGTAAGAAACTTGCAGCGTTTGCCCACTCTTGATACCACCTAATTTAAAGTGTCCGTCCACATCGGTGATAGCACCCAGCGAAGGATTTTCCTTTACCGAGATAGTCACACCGATTAATAACTCTCCCTTTTCGTCCATCACCGTACCGGAGGCTGAAAGGGTCCCCTGTGCATGTAGCGCGCCATACGAAGCGATCAACGCTACCAGGAACATGATGATATGTTTTATTTTCATTTTGACTAATTGTTATGTTGATAATAAGTTTGTGTTCAACCCGAGTGTAGTGTAAGCTTGTTATTCAATGGTCATCTTACGTATTACACCTGTATTGTCTTCACCAATAAAGAAGTTTTCCTCACCGTCGAGAGCAATGCAGAGCGGATTGTCGAAGTAAGCCTCGGTAGGTGTACCATTTACTCTACCACTCTGGTTAGGATGACCGGCTACGAGAGAAACCTCACGGCCTACAATCTTCACAATGCAGTGCGCACCTTGCAGAACTACATAAAGTTCACCTTTACTGTTGACACACATACCGCATGGATTCTTCAGCACAGCATCGTTCAGACGGTCGCCTGTCACGTTGTCACCTTCCCAAGAAGCCTTGAAACCAGCATAACGTTCTACTTTCCAGGTTCCATCCGTTTCCTGCCAATATTTGAAAATAGCATTGTTGTCAGGATAAGAACAGAAGAAAGCCTTGTCATATTTACTATAAGTAAGGTAGTATCTCCATTGTGATGTGTTGATACCTGAAAATTCGGCAGAGAACTGATTGACGTTGAACATCATTTCAGTCGTTTTGTTTTCCAAGTCAATCTTATGTAAGCCATCGGCACCCATAACATAAACGTAACGATCGTCTTCAGCAAAGCTCATGTTACCCTGATTGTTACCTCCGGCGAACGGATAAGTAATACCAGTAGCATTCAGCGTCCATCCATCGCTACGTTTAGCGGTATAAATCTGCCCATCACCACGAGCTACAATAGCAACTCCATCGCGCGAATTGTTGGTAGCCACACTACCCATGTAGCCGATACCGGTAAGCTGAACCATCATGTTGTCGTCGAACGATACCAGATAAATTTTGTCAGCCCAACCACCACACGATACAATCAGGTTGTCGCCGTCCTGTCCAGACACAGCTGCCAAATGAGACGTACTGTTCAGACGAGCCTCATCAAGCGTACCTACTACGTGAGGGTCAGTTTCTCCGAACTTACCCACAACAGTGGTTACTGATTCAGTCAGATAATACTTGAACGTAAAATTGTCCAATGTATAAGTCTGTCCGTCTACTTCCATAGTGATTTCTTTCACTCCCGCCGGTTGCTTGGGCACCAATCCATACAGGTCGCGTCCGTCGCAGTTGACCAATACCGCTTCTACGCCACCAAAAAAGACCTTGATTTTACTCAAATCGAGCGGGAAATTACCGGTAATCACAAAATTGTTATTAATTCGCCCCCAATTGGGAGACATCGATTCCATCGCAATCGGCTTGCTTGGATCGTAATAGTTGCCCTTTTCAGGCCACTTCTCAATTTCCTCCTTTCCATTACATGAGGTTATCATTAGTGAAAAAAGAACGGAAACACAAAATAAGATAGCGTTAATTCTCATAATGTAATTTTTAAATGGTTAACATTATTATGGTTTCTTCGATGCAAAATTAAATAATGTTATACCAAATGAATAGGGGTAAAAATACTTTCGATAGGGGTAAAAGTACTTTTTAAGGGTAAAAAGGACACTTTACCCACATTTATCCCTGATTTCATAAGGGAAAAACAACTTTTGAGGTCAACCGGACACAACAAAAAAGAAGACGATTCACCACAGAGGGCACAGAGAAACACAGAGGAATAAGTGGAGGCAATCTGTGAAATCGGCACAATCTGTGGTGAAACCAAGCGTTTAGAGGTAAAGTTTCACCGTAAGCAGATGAGAGTGAGTAGGTTGCGATGAAAGATGGATACACGAACAACACGGAATGAGCGGATGAAACGCGGATTTTTAATTTTTAATTGAATCAGCGTGAAACGTTATCTTTCACCATATCTTGCTGTATACCAGAATGAAAGTTTCCTGGTGAAAGCGTGAACCCAATTTTCCTCTTTCTACTTTTTATCCATGTAAATCTGTCCTATCTGTGCTGTCCGCGTATCTATCTTTCACCCATTCTTCATTTCGAATGTTTCACTTTTCGTTCTCAAAGTGCCACTTGGCGGACGTAACTACCTACTTCAGCCTGGCAACATTGATGATGGGCTGGTAAGTTTTGTACATACCCTCTACGAGCATTGCCTGAATACCCCGTCTGTAATGCAAGTACGGCTCGCGAGCCGTGCAAGTGTCCCACAAATGGAATGCAAGCGTGGCTCACGAGCCGTACAAGTGTCGAAGAAATGCCTCCCGGAATTACTTGGAAATCAGTACGTCGAATTCAGAATAACCCGCCACTTTATCACCCTGCGTATTGTTCAAGGCACGGAGCTTGACGAAACGGGTCTTGACGGGAGCAAACTCTTTCATCTGCCACGAAGGATTGTTGCGGATGTTGGAGAACTCGCCTTCGCTGACCAACTTCCACTCACTGCCGTTGTCGGAAACATAGAACTCGTAGAAGGTGATGATGCCCGACGGAAAATAGTCGCTCTGGTCGGGAAGGTATCTGAAGCCTTTGATTTCGAGGGATTCACCAAGGTCGATAACCAGGTCGGCAGGCATCATGCCACGCTGGTGCCATCCGGGCCAGGATTCACCATCGATCACACGGGCGGCGTTCGCATCGGTAGCTATCACTTTCCACTTCGTGCGCGACATGCCGAACTCTTCGCGGCTCACTGTACTCTGTTTGCCGGTAGCCATATCGACCGAAACGGCACTGACAGTAACAACGCCGTCGGCCATGAACGGGCCGGTGTAACGGAGCGACTGGGTAGTGGGGTCGGTGCCGTCGAGGGTATAGAACACTGCTGACTCGCCGTCGGCGGGACGGATGATGACTTCACCATTGGGATGGCGGACAATCTGCGGTTCGGTGAGTACCTGCGGTGCATTGTAGATGCCGATGTTCGAGATGAGCGGACATGCCTTGGCATCGAGGATGGAGATGCGGACTTGCGTAGCCGTAACAGTGGGCAGGCGCAGGATGCGTTTGTAGCCGATGGTGGTCTCGCGGGCCAGTTCGCGCCACTGTCCGTCGACGTTGGCTTCGACCTTGAATGACTTGACGCGCTGTCCCAGACGGATGTACTCTTGCAACAGAACGCGGTTCAGCGTAGTAGGTTTCTTAAACGTAAGGGTGATGTCGGACTGTGTAACGCCGTCGTCGGTGGCCCAGTAGGTGCCTTTCTTGCCGTCGATGGCTTTGGAAGCAGCATACTTTTTGCTGCCACCGCGCACGTTGCCGGCTTCAGCTTTGGCTTTGCGGGCCAGATCGTCGGCAAAGGCTTCGTCGAGCGCCTTGCGCAGTTCGAGCACGGCACGCTCGTCGTTGGCATGAATGCGGCCTTCCTTATCAATAGGGAAATTGAGTAGCCATGTACCGTTACGACCAATGGAGTTGTAGAAGATGTCGAGCAGTTGGGGCAGTTTCTTCACCTTGGCATCCTCGTACTTGTGGTAGAACCAGCCCGGACGGATGGAAACGTTCACTTCGGAAGGAATCCACTGCTTGCCGTCCTCGATACCTACGCGAAGCTGTTTGAAGTCGGGTTCACCGGGAACAAACTGCTTGTAGTTGTAGAGACTCCAGTTGGTCTCGCCCACCGAACCGCCTTCGTTGCCACACCAGCGGATATCGGGACCGCACTCGTTCCAGATGATGGCCTGCGGTTGCAGTTCGCGGATAAGGCTGATGGTGTTGTCCCAATCGTAATAGGTGGAGCGATCGATGTTGCGGTTTTCGCGTGCACCGCCGTAATAGCCCCAACCACCGTTGGCACCGTCGAACCAGACTTCAAAAATATCGCCATACTGGGTGAGAAGTTCCTTCAGCTGGTTGCGGAAATAGGTGATGTAGCTGGGCTGGCCGTAGTCGGCACGGTTGCGGTCCCACGGCGAAAGGTAGATACCGAACTTCAGCCCATACTCCTTGCAGGCATCGGAAAGTTCGCGAACCAGGTCGCCTTTGCCGTCTTTCCACGGCGAGTTCTTGACAGAGTATTCGGTATATTTCGTCGGCCAGAGACAGAAACCGTCGTGATGCTTGGCGGTGAGGATGATGCCTTTCATGCCAGCTTCCTTGCAGACACGTGCCCACTGGCGGCAGTCAAGATTGGTGGGATTGAACATCTGAGGTGTGTTGCCACCGTCGCCCCACTCCTGGTCGGTGAAGGTGTTGATGGCAAAGTGGATGAAAGCATAGAACTCCATTTCGTGCCAACGCAACTGATTTTCGTTAGGCAGCAGACCGCACGGAGCAGGTGCGGTGGTCTGTGCCTGTGCTGCGGACAGAAATATCCACAGGGCAGAAAGTAAAAATAAGGTTTTCTTGATCATGGAACTTATGATAATGGTTAATGGTTAATGATTAATGGTTAATGAGCTGCAGAAATTCTTCATTCTTCATTATTATTCATTCTCTCGGCTTTAACTCCTAAAAAAATGTATCATCTGAAGAGGTTGTGTCAAAACCAAGTGATGGTATCTGGCTCCCCTCCTTCGGGAAGGAGGAGAGTTTCAGATACTTCTGTTTTGACACACCCTCCAGATACTATATTAAGTTAAGGAACTGCTTTCCTTTTAGGCACGGATTACACAGATTTTCGCGGATGATTATTCTTCTTTCTCTGCGTTTTTCCGCGTAATCCGTGCCTAAAAATAACAAGATGTCAGTCACTTTTAGTTTTTATACACCCTTCTTGAGGCATTTACTCCGTCAGCTTACGGGTCCGGACATATACGCTGTAGGGTTCGTCGGTAACTTCGAACAAAGGCTTCAGGCGATACGTGGTGCCACCGTCGTCGAGCGAAAAGACGAGATTCTGCGCATCAGTTACTTTCAGCCCCGAAACTACGTCGGACGCCGAACCTTTCAGCCAGATTTCATCGGGCGACTGGAATGCCAGCAGCATGGGGCCGTAGAAGACGGCAATCGTGCGGTCGTCGTCGGGCATAGGCTCGATGCGGAAACCGAAATCGAAACGGATTTCGATGCGGTCGCCGTCGCTCCACTTGCGCTGAAGGGTGAAGAAGGAACCGGGACTACCCGTACCTGCCCGCTCACCATTGACGAAAATGGCTGTCTGCTTGCTCCAGGAAGGAATGAACAGGCGGAGAACCAACTTGGATGACTTCTTCATGGACAACGTGATGCCTGCCTTGTGATCACGAAGCAGGTCGCCAGTCTGGGTCAGACTGACACGACGGTCCTTCCAGTTGAGCAAGGTAGGAATATACTGATTGACCCAAAGCGTATCACCACTATGGAAGTAGATGTTGTTGTTCAGCAGCGAAAAGGCTTCGATGCTGGAACCGTTGCAGCACTTGAAGTCGGCCTGACTGTCGAGATACTTCTTCTGCCGCGGCGAACCCAAAGGAAGATGGTAAACACAGGCTCCGGTCTCATGGTTCTGAAGAGCCATCACGGCATTGTAGAAAGTATTCATGTAGGCATCGGCATACTTCGGGTTGCGGGTCTAGGTAAACAGGTGTGCCGTAAGCTTTTGGGTGTTGTGCGAAACACAGCTTTCGGCTATCTCGCGGGTGAGCGTATTGCCCAGATGCCCCGGCAGTCCCCAGTGTTCGGAAGTGAGCGAAGTGGGCGTAGTAGCATTGGGACGCGGACCACTGCTCGAACCGTTGACATAGGCATGGGCCGAGAGAAGCATCTCCCAGAAGTTGGACACCGCATCGTAGTACAGCGGATTGCCGGTCCGGTCGTAACCTTCGGCAAAGCCGTTCACCAGCACGAGGTGGGTATTGGCGTGCAAGCCGGAAAGAATGTCTTCGTTGGCAGCAAGGGGACGGAGGAACCAGTCGCGGTCGAAGATACGGGCAAGCTTCAGGTGCTTCTCGTCGTGCGAGATGGCATAAAGCTCGTAAAGGACTTCGTTCATGGCACCCGCCTCGTTCGAAGGATTGGCCTGAACAGTGTAGAGCATCTTGGAGATGGTGGCCTCGTCGAGCCGGCTCATGCGACGGTCTACATAATCGGCCATCCCGAGCAAGATGTCGTAAGCCTGTCGGTTGCCGGTGTTGCGATAGACATCGAGCAGACCTTGCATGATTTTATGATAAGTATAATAAGGTGCCCATACGCCACCAAAAACTTTTTCGAGCACATCGAAGTCGGTGGCAGGAAAAGCGGACAGGTAACCATCACCTAACGCCGACTGGCACTTGGCAAGTTCGGCAACCATGTAGTCGAGGCGGTCGTGCAGGAACGAATCGCCATACTTCCGTACCACCGAAGAGGCCGCCGACAGATAGTGACCTACAAAATGTCCGCGCAACCCGATGTACGGTGCTTCCCACCCGCCAAGCGGTTCGGCCGACGAAGAAAGCCCGGCATTGACTCTGAAATTGTGGAGCAGACGGTCGGCATCGAGCGACTTTATCCAAGCGATGTTCAACGATTCGCGCTGCTGCACCCAGGAGGGTTGCAACACAACATCTTCAACCGGAAACGAAAGGGCACGGGACTTATCGTCCCCTATGCCCTTTGCGCTAAGACTACCGGCCATCAGGGCCGATAACAGCAATAACAGAATTTTATTACTTGACTTCATTTTTAAAAGCGGACTTGACTGTTGCGTTTATCAGAATTACTTCCGGGCAGGCTTTACACTGATACCTTCGGTAGTCAGCTTAATGGGCTGAATAGTGCCGTCGGGATTGAAGTAGAGATATTCTACGCACACATGACGGCGACAGTCGCCACCCGGAGTGCCGTCCAGCGGATAAGAACCGTCGTGGTAGAAGAAATACCACTGTCCCTTGAACTCGACAACAGAAGGATGAATGGTAAAACCGTGATTGGCCGGGCCGGTAATGTAGCCACGGAACGTCCACGGACCTTCGATGTTCTCGGCAGTAGCATAACAGATCTGCTCGGGCTGTACACCGGGAGCATCGGCAGCATATACATTATAATATAGGTTACCACGCTTGAACAACCAAGGACCTTCGGCAAAGTTACGGAAAGGAACCTTCTTGACGGGACCGTCAAGTTCGATCATATTCTTCTTCAGTTTCACCATGTAGCAGTCGCCATTACCCCATGCCATCCAGGGAGTTCCGTCATCGTCGATCAAGACAGTCGGATCGATATCGGCATTGGGACGGTGCGAGTCAGGTGTCATGTCGTCAGTAATCAGCGGAGTACCATCCTTACGAGCCGGCTTGAAGGGGCCTGTAGGCGAATCGCTGACAGCTACGGAAATCATGTGCTGTCCATTGTCTTTCCGGTCCAGAGTAACATAATAGTAGTATTTGCCATCTTTCTCGACCACTTGTGCAGCCCATGCTCCGTAAGGACTTGCACCGGGGAAGTCGGCAGCACGCAATACGGGACCGTGTGCCGTCCAGTTCTTCATATCGGAAGAGGAATAGCAAAGCCATTCGGGCATGTTGAACCATCCACCTGCACCGGCTCTGTCGGCTCCGACGTAAGCATAGGCTTTATCGCCAATGATGGTGACTGCCGGATCGCCCGTAAACGAATCGCGGAACAAGGGATTCTGTCCAGGCTTAAACGGTTTTTCTTCTCCGCAGATGGAAACTTCGTCAATAGCTCCGTCGAGTACGGAAAGACTGTTGGGGAACCCACCCGGATAACCGCGTCCGATGACCCACATACCGGCATTGTGGCGTACAGCCAAGCCTTTATACTTAAGAGTGGAAACACTATACTTCTGTCCTCCGGAAAGACGGACACCAAACTCCAAGACAGTTTCGTTCTTCTTCTCATTGTATCGGGCACGGGCATAGACATCGTACCATCGCCCGCCTTCTACATGACTGCCTGCGGCAAGACGTTGCGGATGACCATCGACATCGGCCACCTGGACGAAAAAGCGTTGCTCCATCGGGTCGAAGCCAATGGATATATCGGCATAAATGGAACCTTTGGTACCTTCCTTGCACAGATAAAACTGCTCGGTACCCAGATGGTTGCACTTCAGACTGAAACTGATGTTCCATGCCTGCTGTATGTCGTAGAACGGTAACGAACGATTGAAAGGAACTACATACTCGCGTCCTTTCAACAAAAGAGAACGGGTATTGGGACGCCCTTCAATGGAGGTAACCGGCACATCGTCGGAAAAAAGATTCGGCGAAGGCATGTAATCGTTACACTGAATCAGATTACCGTTGCCGGTTTCGTCGTAAACGTAAGGCTGCGGCTCGGCCGGTTTTCCTTTATCCGACGTCAGCGGCTGCCCGACCACGGAAGGCGAAACAGAATCACCCGACAGATGCTGTACTTTCTCGAAACTCCAATATGCCAGTTGTTTGGCTTTATCTGTGTCGCCGGCACTTGCTGTTGTAGCAAGTAAAAATAACAAAGGGACACCGTTTGCTAAAATAAATCTTCTTTTCATTAGTAATTCATTAATTATACAAATCTAAGATCAACAGATTTGCAAAGTTTTGATTAAAATGCTACATTTCCGCCCTGTTTGCTGACTTCTGTCAATCTCCAACAAGGCTTTATACAAAGAACGGCAATTATCATAGAAGATATATCAGCCAATACTTACTTTTAATAGCACAAAAACGACTTTTTTCAGGCCAATTACTCCCAATTCGACAAGAACTGAGGGGTTTTCAGTAAAAAAGCATATCACATTAGCAAGTTTTTAGTCTATTTTACCTAAATTTGCAACCTCTTTTCAAAATGACAACAAACATCAATAGGTAAACAAAGTTCTACAAATCAGAAAAATGAAAGCGTTCGAATTCAAGCCGAAACTCTACACGGCTCTTAAAAATTACTCTAAAGAAATGTTCATGGCCGACCTTATGGCCGGTATCATTGTAGGAATTGTGGCCTTGCCGCTGGCCATTGCTTTTGGTATTGCATCAGGCGTATCACCCGAAAAAGGTATTGTAACAGCCATCATTGCCGGATTCATCATCTCGTTACTGGGTGGAAGCAAGGTACAGATAGGCGGACCGACGGGAGCATTCATTGTGATTATTTACGGCATTATCCAGCAATACGGCGAAGCAGGCCTCATCGTGGCTACGCTGATGGCAGGTGTCATACTGGTATTGCTGGGCGTGTTCAAGCTGGGAGCTGTCATCAAATTTATTCCTTATCCCATCGTTGTGGGCTTCACGAGCGGTATCGCCGTCACTATCTTCACCACGCAGGTAGCCGACGTATTCGGTCTGCAATTCGGCGACGACAAGGTGCCGGGCGACTTCATTGGCAAGTGGATGGTTTACTTCCGCCACTTCGACACGGTGAACTGGTGGAATACATTGGTCAGCATCGCCAGTATCGCCATCATTGCGCTGACACCCAAGTTCTCGAAAAAGATTCCCGGTTCGCTGATTGCCATTATCGTGGTGACTGTAGCCGTATGGTTGATGAAAATGTACGGCGGCATCGACTGCATTGATACCATCGGCGACCGCTTCAGCATCCGTGCCGAACTGCCTGACGCTGCCATCCCTGCCCTAGACTGGGAAGCTGTGAAGAATCTGTTCCCTGTAGCAGTAACCATCGCCGTACTGGGTGCCATCGAATCGCTGCTTTCGGCTACAGTAGCTGACGGTATGATTGGCGATAAACACGACTCGAATACGGAACTGATAGCTCAGGGAGCTGCCAACATCGTAACTCCGCTTTTCGGAGGTATTCCTGCAACGGGTGCCATTGCCCGTACAATGGCCAATATCAATAATGGCGGTAAATCTCCTGTTGCCGGTATTGTACATGCTGTAGTGCTGCTGCTCATCCTGTTGCTACTGATGCCGCTGGCACAATACATTCCGATGGGATGTCTGGCCGGTGTGCTGGTAGTCGTATCGTACAACATGAGTGGCTGGCGTACGTTCAAGGCACTGCTGCGCAATCCCAAGTCGGACGTGACGGTACTGCTTATCACTTTCTTCCTGACAGTCATCTTCGACCTGACCGTAGCTATCGAAATCGGTCTGGTGATTGCCTGTGTACTGTTCATGCGCCGAGTTATGGAAACAACGGAAATATCTGTCATCAAGGACGAAATCGATCCGAACAAAGAATTGGATATTACAACTCATGAAGAGCATCTCATCATTCCCAAGGGAGTAGAAGTATACGAAATCAACGGCCCTTACTTCTTCGGCATTGCTACTAAATTCGAGGAAATGATGGCACAAATGGGCGACCGTCCTAAAGTACGTGTAATACGAATGCGTAAAGTACCGTTCATTGACTCAACCGGTATTCACAACCTGGAAAACCTGTGCCGCATGTCACAAAAGGAAAAGATAACAATTGTTCTCTCGGGTGTCAACGAAAAGGTACACAAGGTGCTCGAAAAATCCGGATTCTACGAACTGCTTGGTGAAGAAAACATCTGTCCGAACATCAACGTAGCACTGGAAAGAGCACAGAAACTGCTTTAAGTCGAAAAAATGGCACACAGATAACGCTGACCAGCGGTCTGTGTGCCATTTTTCTATTATTATAGTTCTTTGCGAAGTGTGCTTAGCTCTTATTGCGCATCGGCAGGTTTTTCGATACCTTCGCTTGTCGCACGCTCTTCCATACGCTTGATGCGTTCGTCAAGATCGGGATGAGTAGAGAACAATTGATTCAATTTACTGGTTTTCTGTGCACCGGCTTCTTCCTGCAACGACTTCAGCTTGCGGAACGACAAAGCCATTGACCACGGATTCTTGCCCGACTTCTTCAGAAATTCATAACCATAATCATCGGCTTCACGCTCCTGCTTCTGCGAATAAGTAGCGTTGACCAACGCTTCGCTCAAATCACCCAACTGCGAATCGGTCAAAGCAGCCACTTTACCTCCCTGTGAAGAAATACCGTCTTTCAAAGCCGAAGTGAGTAAGGCAGTGCGGAATCCGCTTTTCGAATCACGATGGGCTACGTGACCAATCTCGTGACCAATCACTCCCAGCAATTCTTCATCGGTCATAATATCCATCAGGGAAGAAAAGACACGTACACTGCCATCGGCACAAGCAAAAGCATTCACATCGGTCACATAGTAAACTTTGAAGTTCAAAGGAATACCGTCGGCATCGCCTAAACCTTCCGTCAGTTTCTTCAACCGTTGAGTGTACGGATTGTCATCGGGGCAAACCTGATTATGCTCATCCATCCACTCAATGTACTCCTTGACATATTCCGTCATCTGCTCATCGGTCAAGGTAATGGCTTTTGCAGCCTTCGCTGCACCACTCAGCGCCTTTTTCAGATTAAACTGAGCCATGGCAGGCACTCCCACCGCCACGCATAGCAGCAGAAGAGCTGCTTTTAATAGCATTTTTTTCATCATATACATTTATTAATAAGAACCATCAGTTACAATTCTGTTCTTCACCTGGCTTTTGCGGACGAAGCATTACCCAAGCACCACCGGCACAAACCAAGCCACAAACCAACATTATGCCCCATATCCAGCATTCATCGCCCGGCAACCGAACATCATTCGTATATTGCGGACGACAGAGCACGGTTACTTCATCGCCCACTTGCCTGAAAGGCCAATAATATTTCTTGGAAACGTAACAATCGCCATACTTGTCCGTGGAATATTTTATCAGCATTTCATGCTCAAACCTCACTTTCCGATGACGATGTACCCGCTCCGTACTGGTTTTCTGAATCACTCCGACAACACGTTCATGAGTACTGTATGCATGATACAACGACCAGAAGCCATACAATGCACCTCCAGACAAAGCTATTCCTCCCAATATCAGCAGAAAGCAAATCAATTTTTTGTGTAAAGGATCCATAAATATGGACTTTACTACAAAGGTAATATAAAACCTGCGAAATGCAAAGCGAAAAAGATGGTTTATAAGTATCTGAATGGGAAGTGCAACGAACCACATTCAGAATAAATATTTATCACAACTTCTCTACTATCCTGCAGAACTGTTGTAGGAAAGAAGGAAGAATAAGAATACCGTTTGTATATGACATAAAAATAGTTATCTTTGTAACAGATACTATCTCTGATTCATTGGCAAGTAAACCCTGACGCATTATGAAAAGAAACTATCCAGTAGGCATACAGAACTTTGAAAAAATACGTAGTAGAAACTATTGTTATATTGACAAGACTGAACTGATTTACAAACTGGTAAAATCAGGACAGTATTATTTCCTGAGCCGCCCCCGCCGATTCGGAAAGAGTCTGCTTATCTCAACCTTGGAAGCATACTTTCAGGGGAAAAAGGAACTTTTCGAAGGACTTGCCATGGAAACACTGGAAAAGGAATGGATCGAATACCCCATCCTGCACCTTGACCTCAATACAGAAAAGTACGATACACCCCAAACACTGGAAAACAAACTTTCCCTGAACCTGAAAATGTGGGAAGATGAGTATGGAGCCAATGAATACGAATACTCTCTTGCCACCCGTTTTGAAGGAGTGATACGCCGTGCGGCAGAGAAATGGGGCCGAAACGTAGTCATCCTCATCGACGAGTACGATAAACCCATGCTTCAGGCCATCGGCAACGAAACGTTGCTGACCGACTACCGCAACACGCTGAAAGCCTTCTACGGCGTGATGAAGAGTTGCGACCGCTACATCAAGTTTGCCCTACTGACCGGAGTAACCAAGTTCAGCAAGGTGAGCGTGTTCAGCGACCTGAACAACCTGATGGACATCTCTATCGACGAACGATTTGCCAGTCTGTGCGGCATTACGGAAGAAGAACTGTTCACCAACTTCCAGGAGGACATCATCGAACTGGGGCAAGAGAACAAACTGACCGAAGAGGAAACCAAGGCTGAACTGAAAAAGATGTACGACGGCTATCACTTTGCCGAGGAGAGCGAAGACATCTACAACCCCTTCAGCCTGCTCAATACGTTTGCTAAAATGCGGTTCGGAAGCTACTGGTTCGAAACCGGTACACCCACTTTCTTGGTCGAACTGCTGAAGCACAGCCGTTACGACCTGCACCGTCTGACTGAAGAAATGGCTTCTGCCGACTCGTTGGGAGGCATTGATACAATGCACACCAATCCGGTGCCCATTCTGTATCAAAGCGGTTACCTGACTATTAAGGGTTACGACCGTGAGTTCCAAGTTTACTATTTAGGATTCCCCAATAAAGAGGTAGAAGAAGGCTTTACCAAATTCCTGCTCCCTCGTTACGCCTACTTGGAGACGGGCAACCCGTCGTTCGAAATTATGAGTTTCGTCAAGGACGTGCGTCAGGGCGATGCAGATGCTTTCCTCCGACGGCTTCAGAGTTTCTTTGCCGACAGTCCTTACGAACTGGCACGCGACCTGGAGCTGCACTACCAGAATGTGCTTTTCATCGTCTTCAAGCTGCTGGGCTTCTATACGCAAGCCGAATATCACACTGCCAGCGGACGCATCGACATGGTGGTAAAGACAGATAAGTACATTTATGTCATGGAGTTCAAGCTAGACGGCACCGCCGAAGAAGCACTACAACAGATTAACGACAAGCAGTATGCCCTGCCCTTTGCCTCCGACTCACGGAAACTGTTTAAGGTAGGCGTGAACTTCAGCAAAGAGAAACGGGGCATAGAGGGTTGGATAGTAGAAGATTAAGAGAGAATATAGAAATCGACTACTGCTCCTCGAACTGATCCAACAGTTCCTTGCACCTTTCCACGTGCTTTCTATATTGCAACAAAGCTACCACAATGGCAAAGACGATGGAAACAATACCCGACACGGTGATAAGCTGTACAGTGGCAGCATCGTCCGCCCGGTCATACAGCCGCATAAATATATAGGTAAGCATAGCGGTCAAGGGAACTATACTGGCCACGAGCGACCCCGTATAGAATTTGCGATAACCGGTAATCTTCTCTGTAACCGTCCGCACATCATCGTTCAACAGATTGTTCATGCCCAGCTTGCGGCTGACCCACAGGCTGACACCCAAATCGGCCAACGCCCACAACGACACCAATATACCAAACAACATGGGCCAGTCTGTGTTGATACAAATCACGATAATCATAGGCACCGTCAGTCCGTCACCCAGCATCCGGTCTCTGATTTCCTTGCTGATGGCCATCGCGGGCCGTTTCCTGAGGGATTTGAAAAACTTTTCGTTCAGTGTTTCCTGCTTTTCCAACCCTTCCTTAAACACGTTATACTCCGATTTCAGTGTCTGAAGTTCTTTTTCGATATTGATTTCCATACGATTCCTTTGTTAAATGTTAGACATTTTTTTGAGTTGTTCCTTGATGCGGACCAGTTTGAACGAGACATTCTTGACAGAAATACCTAGGATAGCACCGATTTCGTCGTAGCTCAGGCCTTCGAGCCACAACAGGACGACGCTTCTGTCCACCAGCCCCAACGCGTTGATCCGCTTATAAAGCTGCTTTATCTGCAAATTCTTTTCAAGGCTGTTTCCATCCGTGTGGAAACCTTTGCCGAGGTTCAGCCGTTCGCGCTGCTTCTTCTTCCGGTTGCTGAAGTTGATGCAATAGTTCAGACTGACGCGATAGATCCATGTCCTGATGTCGCTTTTCCCCTCGAAACTGTCGAAGCCTTGCCATAACCGGACGAGGATGTCCTGATAGAGGTCGTTCACCTCGTCCGTATCTTCCGAAAACATGTAACAGACGGTATAAATGGTCCGCTCATGTTCCTTAATGATATTTGTGAATTGTTGTTCTTTCGTATTCATTTCACTTTCTGCTTTTACCTGTTAGACCACTGACAACTCAAAAAACTATAGCCCGGCAACAACTTTTTTCCAATTTTCTTTTTGCCGTAAGCTACGTATCAGTTTTCAGACCATAAAATTCACCATTTCTCCGGTCTTTTCCACTACCCGATGGAGTAAATTCTGGCTATTCACGGCTCAAAAAATAACGTTTCACAGCAACCTGCTTATTATGAGCGGTTTACTGTGAAACGTGAACCATAAAAATTCCTCGCTTGTATCCTTCGTGAACAACACTTGCAATTCATTTGTGGGACACTTGTACGGCTCGCGAGCAACACTTGCACGGCTCGCGAGCCGTACAAGTGTGGTAGAAAAGCAATATTTGCATGGCAATAAAACGCCCTTCTGCCCCTGTTTCCGACATTAACCTAACCTTAACGTAACCTTAACCGAAATCCTTTTCCCTCTCCCCTACCTTTGCAACATCGAAACAAGAAACAAAGAACAGTTTAACTTATAAAACATAAAACGAATATGATTACCAATCTCATCATGGCCACTCTGATTTCGGCCGCAGGCGTTGCTTCAAGTTTAGTATATAATGTGAAAATGGAAGGCAACCGAATGACCAACAAAGAAGTTTACACCCTGAACGAAGGAAAGTATCTGAAACGTCTCTTCAAGATGGACTTCACCTACAATGCACAAGGACAGGTGACCGACAAGAAAACCTACGTGTGGAACGAAAACCAGCAGGAATATGTACTACAGCAGGTAGAAACCTTCAATCCGGACAGCAATATACACGCCGACTGACAAACGGCAGAAGTTTAACTTTACAAAACAACATTCTTTTCTAACAAAAAACGATACAGAAGATTTACTTTTTCCCTGCCAAATAGACGCCCAGCAACACGCATGTGGCGCCTAGCAGGGCGAAAGGAGTCAGAGGTTCGTTCAGAAAGAACAAAGCACCGATAGATGTAAAGATAGGATTAAGGTAAATATAGTTGGATGCACGGACGGTACCCAGCCGCTTCAGAATGACATTCCATGCCGCAAAACAGACCAACGAAGCCAGCACACCGAGGAACAACAGATTCATCCAGACGGCAGGATGGGCAAACGACGACAAAGGAAACTGCCACGGACGAAAGGCAAAAACAGGCAAAATAGTAAGCAAACCGTAAAAGAATACCTTACGGGTAACAAACCCCGTAGAGTAACGACCGGACATCTGACGCATAATCAGGCTGTAGAACGCCCAGCTCAACGAAGCCGCAAGCGAAAGGAAATCGCCCAATGGAGAAAGCTTCAGCACAAAATTGCCGTTGAAGATAACCAGTCCCACTCCCACCAAAGCCAGCAGCGAACCCGCCGTCAGTTGCCAGCCGGACTTCTCGCCCCGATAAAAAAGCTTGAAAAGCAACATAGTAAGCAACGGTGTGCTGCATACGATAAAGGCTACGTTGGTAGTCAGCGTCACTTCGAGTGCTGTGTTCTCGGTCAGGAAGTAGAGCGAACCTCCCGTTATGCCACCCAACAGCATCCAGCCTTCGTCGCGCCAGTTATGACAAAACAGCTTACGGGGTGAAATGAACCAGATGCCCACATACGCCATCAGGAAGCGAAGCAAGAAAATCTCCTGCGGAGTCAGTCCGTTCTCTATCAGCACACGGGTCGATATGAAAGTCAATCCCCAGATGCCCACCACAACAATAGCCGCCAGGTGCCATCCCCATTCTTTTTTCTCTTTCATAGCCCTGACCTATTCTGCTTTTTCCACTCCTTTATCACCTTTGGCCGCTTTGTAAGCCTCCATTTCGGCACGGCTGCGGCTCGATGTCACCAACCAGACACCACCGAATATCATCACTACCGAAAGCACTTTTGTCAGGTTGAAACTATCCATACCCCAACAGATAGCTACAATGGTAGCCACCAACGGCTGAATGTAGTTGTACATACCTGCCACGGTAGGACGCAAGTTCTTCTGTCCGACAATAATCAGGATATAACTGAGGAATGTAGCTCCTACCACTACAAAAAGAATGGAAGCGATACGGGCTCCGTCAAGTGCCAGCCAGTCAGTAGCCAGCAGACTGCTGTACGAGAAAGGCAACAGACAGATGAAAGCATAGGTAAACATCCACTTCATCACCGTAACAGCCGAATATTTGGTTACGAAATTCTTAAACAGCACAAAGTAAAAAGCATAACTACACTGAGCCAGAAGCACAAACACATCACCCAACAACGGATTGTCGCCCTTCACCGTCGTACCCGAAGCCTGCGAACTGCCCAGAATAAGCAGCAGTGCACCCGATGCTCCCACGGCGATACCCAGTATTTTCTTGCCCGTAATAGGTTCCTTCAGGAAAATGGCTGCCAGAATCATAGCTATCAGCGGCATACTGGTAGTGATGATGGAAGCATCCACGGGCGAAGTCATTCCCACCCCGAAAATGTAGCTTCCCTGATTGAAAACAATGGCCAGCAGCGAAGCCACGAAAAGTTTCATCAAATCTTTATGTCCCACGTGTTCGGGTTTCTGGAAAAACGAAAAGATCCAAAACAGAATCATCGCGCCGAATACGCGCAAATCAGTCATCACCAAGGAGCTGACTGCTCCCCCTATCATCACAAACTTGGCCAGCGGAGCCATCAGTCCCCACATGCTGTTAGCGGCCAGCATCGCCACGTGACCTTTCATTTTTGCAGTGTCCATAAGCTGAATATTTCTTTTTCGGGCGCAAAATTACGAGAAAAGTAGGCAACGTATCTACGCAACCCAATGTTTTTTATGTACTTGATAAGTAAATCTGAAAATAAACACGTAAATTTGCATCGGTTTATTAACAAGGATATAAACCGAATTAAGTAAGATATAAACACGTTTTCAATAAATTATTAACAAGTATGGAATACAATTTCAGGGAGATTGAAAAGAAATGGCAGAAACGATGGGTAGAGAACAAAACCTATCAAGTAACGGAAGACGATACGAAACAGAAATTCTATGTACTGAACATGTTCCCCTACCCCAGCGGCGCCGGTCTGCACGTAGGACACCCGTTAGGCTACATCGCTTCGGACATCTACGCCCGCTACAAACGTCTGCAAGGTTTCAACGTACTGAATCCCATGGGATATGACGCTTACGGACTCCCTGCCGAACAGTATGCCATACAGACCGGACAACACCCGGCCATCACTACTTCCGCCAACATCAACCGCTATCGCGAACAGCTGGACAAGATAGGTTTCTCGTTCGACTGGAACCGCGAGATACGTACTTGCGATCCCGAATACTACCACTGGACACAATGGGCTTTCCAACAGATGTTCCAGAGCTACTACGACAATGCACTGCAAAAAGCGCAACCCATCAGTACTTTGATAAAATCTTTCGAGACTAAAGGTACCGAAGGACTGGACGCAACCTGCAGCGAAGAGCTGAGCTTTACGGCCGACGAATGGAAGGCCATGAGTGAAAAACAACAGCAGGAAACGCTAATGAATTACCGCATCGCCTACTTGGGCGAGACCATGGTGAACTGGTGCCCGCAACTGGGTACCGTGCTGGCCAACGACGAAGTAGTAGACGGTGTATCGGAACGTGGCGGTTATCCCGTTGTTCAGAAGAAGATGCGCCAATGGTGTCTGCGTGTGTCAGCCTACGCCCAACGTCTGCTCGACGGACTGGAAACCATCGACTGGACAGGCTCGCTGAAAGAAACACAGCGCAACTGGATTGGCCGTTCGGAAGGTACCGAAGTACAATTCAAGGTGAAAGACAGTGATCTGGAATTCACCATCTTCACAACCCGTGCCGATACGATGTTCGGTGTAACGTTCATGGTGCTGGCTCCCGAAAGCGAACTGGTTCCGCAAGTTACTACCGAAGCCCAGAAAGCCGACGTAGAAGCCTATTTGGATCGCACCAAGAAACGCACCGAACGCGAACGCATCAGCGACCGTAGCGTAAGCGGTGTCTTCTCGGGTTCGTATGCCATCAATCCTTTCACAGGCGAGGCAGTGCCCATCTGGATTAGCGACTACGTACTGGCTGGCTACGGTACAGGTGCCATCATGGCTGTACCTGCACACGACTCTCGCGACTACGCTTTTGCAAAGCATTTCGGTCTGGAAATCCGTCCGCTGGTCGAAGGTTGCGACGTAAGCGAAGAGAGCTTCGATGCCAAAGAAGGTATTGTTTGCAACAGTCCGAAAGCCGATGCCGTTCCTTATTGTGACCTTTCTCTGAACGGACTCACCATCAAGGAAGCCATCGCCGCTACCAAGAAATACGTCAAGGAACATCACTTGGGTCGTGTCAAGGTGAATTACCGTCTGCGCGACGCCATCTTCAGCCGCCAGCGTTACTGGGGCGAACCGTTCCCTGTTTACTATAAGGACAACATGCCCTACATGATTCCCGAAAGCTGCCTGCCACTGGAATTGCCCGAGGTAGCCAAGTTCTTGCCTACCGAAACAGGCGAACCACCGTTGGGTCACGCTACGAAGTGGGCTTGGGACACAGTAAACAACTGTGTAGTAGAAAACAGCAAGATTGACAACCAAACTGTCTTCCCGCTTGAACTGAATACCATGCCGGGCTTTGCAGGCTCCAGTGCCTACTACCTGCGCTACATGGATCCACGCAACCACACAGCACTGGTAGACAAGAAAGTAGATGAATACTGGCGCAATGTAGACCTCTATGTAGGAGGTACAGAACACGCTACCGGCCACCTTATCTACTCACGCTTCTGGAACAAGTTCCTGCACGACCTGGGCATCTCCGTTGTAGAAGAACCCTTCCAGAAACTGGTGAACCAGGGTATGATTCAGGGCCGAAGCAACTTCGTATATCGTATCAAAGATACCAACACCTTTGTATCACTGGGCCTGAAAGACCAGTACGACACTACCCCACTCCATGTGGATGTAAACATCGTATCGAACGACGTGCTCGATGTAGAAGCCTTCAAGGCATGGCGTCCGGAATACAACACTGCCGAATTCATTCTGGAAGACGGCAAATACATCTGCGGATGGGCAGTAGAGAAAATGTCCAAGTCGATGTTCAATGTTGTTAATCCCGACATGATTGTCGAGAAATACGGAGCCGATACATTGCGTATGTACGAAATGTTCCTTGGCCCGGTAGAGCAATCCAAACCATGGGATACAAATGGTATCGACGGTGTACACCGCTTCCTCAAGAAATTCTGGGCACTGTTCTACGATCGTACAGGCAACTATCAGGTAACGGACGAAGCCGCTACAAAAGACGAACTGAAGTCTCTGCATAAGCTCATCAAGAAGGTAACAGGCGACATCGAGACCTTCTCGTACAATACCAGCATCAGTGCCTTCATGATCTGTGTCAACGAACTGGCTTCGCTGAAATGCAACAAGAAAGAAATCCTGAACCAGCTGATCATCGTACTTGCACCATTCGCTCCCCACGTCTGCGAAGAGTTGTGGGAGACGTTAGGCAATACCGGATCGGTATGCGACGCCCACTGGCCGGCCTACAACGAGGAATATCTGGTAGAAAATACCATAAACTATACGATCTCTTTCAACGGCAAAGCCCGCTTCAATATGGAATTCCCAACTGATGCCACTTCCGAAACCATTCAGGCTACAGTTCTGGCAGACGAACGTTCAGCCAAATGGATGGAAGGCAAATCGGTAGTGAAAGTCATCGTAGTGCCGAAGAAGATCGTAAACGTTGTAGTGAAATAATTTTGTTAATATGCATATCAGTAAACCGAACAAAGCAGCATTGATGAGAGAACTGAAGGATTATGTCATGATCACTCTCGGCCTCATCAGTTATTCACTGGCATGGGCAGCTTTTCTGTTGCCCTACCAGATCACAACCGGAGGAACAACAGGTATCGGAGCCATCATTTACTATGCAACTGGCTTCCCCATACAGTACTCATATTTTCTTATCAATGCTGTCTTGATGACTTTTGCCATCAAGATATTAGGCCCTAAATTCAGTATAAAGACCACGTATGCCATCTTTGTACTGACCATATTACTGGAATTCTTTCAGTGGCTGGTCAAGAACCCCGACGGTACATTTCCACAAATTCTGGGACCGGGACAGGACTTCATGGCCTGTCTGATTGGTGCAGCCATGTGCGGTATCGGTTTGGGAGTGGTATTCAACTGTAACGGAAGTACAGGCGGAACAGATATCATTGCTGCCATCATCAACAAATATCGTGACGTAACACTGGGACGTATGATTATGGCTTGTGATGTGGTTATCATCAGTTCCTGCTACTTCATCTTCCACGACTGGCGCCGGGTAATATTCGGTTTTGTAACATTGTTTATTATCGGACTGGTACTCGACTACATCGTGAACAGCGCCCGGCAGTCGGTACAATTCCTTATCTTTTCCAAAGAATACGAAAAGATTGCCGATCGTATCACCAAGGAAACCCATCGTGGTGTAACAGTACTCGATGGTACCGGATGGTACAGCAAAGGACAAGTAAAAGTATTGGTAGTACTGGCTTACAAACGCCAGTCAGTCGAAATATTCCGCCTGGTAAAAGACATCGATCCCAATGCCTTTATCTCGCAAAGTTCAGTCATCGGTGTCTATGGAGAAGGATTCGACAAACTGAAAGGAAAATAAATCGCAAACCACCTAAACTACAATTGTATGAAGAAATTCGTCTTTGCAACTAACAATGCCCACAAGCTGGAAGAAGTAAAAGACATCCTGGGAAACAAGATAGAAGTGCTCAGCATGGCAGATATCAATTGTCATGCTGATATTCCTGAAACAGCTGATACGCTGGCCGGAAATGCACTGATAAAGGCAAGATATATCTACGATCACTATCACATGGATTGCTTTGCCGACGACACCGGACTCGAAGTAGAAGCATTGAACGGAGCACCCGGAGTATATTCGGCACGCTATGCCGGCGATGCCCACAACTCCGAAGCCAACATGAAAAAGTTACTGCAGGAATTGGAAGGTGTCGAAAACCGGAAAGCACAATTCCGTACAGTATTTGCCTTGATTCTCGACGGCAAGGAACATCTGTTCGAGGGTATTGTAAAAGGAGAAATAGTAAAAGTACGGAAGGGTACCTCTGGTTTCGGTTACGATCCTATCTTCGTTCCCGAAGGATACAGCCAGACTTTTGCCGAGATGGGAAATGCCGAAAAGAACAAGATTAGCCATCGTGCCAAGGCAACCCAAAAACTCTGCAAATTCTTGAAGTCCATTTAAAGACATTCATCACTGATTCCCCGGATTATTACAGATTATGACATATTCATCACCCAATCGGATACACATCAGTCTGTAATTATCCGGGGAATATTGTAACTATCCATTCTATTTTCACTCTCCCTATTTCAGGCAATAAAGCCAATACGACGACGGGGCACCAATACAGGTGATTTCTGTTTCCGGAATCTGGCTGCCGCATACGCTATGTCTTCTTTCCGTATGCATTGCAAACAAGTCGCACCTATCTGCAACCGTTTTTCTTTCATCACACGCATAGCCATTGCCGGAAATACTCCTGAAGTGAAGAATTTCTTTATCCAACGTGCATTGTCGAAATAGCGGTCCTTCTCGTCCAATGTTTCTTTGACAACTTCGTTCAGTAAAGTTTCCGCATCCGCTTCGAGCGAATATCCCCTACCCGCCAGAAAATGCCCGGCTATCTGCACCAGTTCGTCTGCGCTATAGTCATCAAAATGAAAACGATAAGGAAAGCGCCCCTGCAATCCCTGGTTCATTTGCATCAGTCGTTCCATTTCGTTTTCATAACCAGCCAATATAACCAGCATGTCCGAATGAGGTTGCGACAAAATAGTCAGCAGACTTTCGACAACATGGTTACCAAAGTCTTTACGGTCGTCCAATGTATCGCACAGTGTGTAGGCTTCGTCGATAAACAGTACGTTTCCACGAGCTGATTCCAGCACATCCTGCATGTTCTTTTCCGTCTCGCCAATGTAACGGCCCACCAGTTTGCTGCGTTCCGTCATTACAACTTCACCTTTCGACAGTAAACCCATGGTATGGAATATCTTTCCGATATACTGTGCGACGGTAGTCTTTCCTGTACCCGGATTACCGGTAAAAATCATGTGATACGTTCCTTCGTCATCAGACGGCAGATGCAGCAACTTACGCTGGCGGTTGAAACAGACCTGATAGAAAACAGCTTCCAGTTCCTGTTTCAGTGTGTTTAGCCCTATCATATTATATATAGGTAACATGCTCTCTTCGAAGTGTTGACGGATGTTTTCAACAGAAGTTTCAACATCTGTTGAAACCGATGCTAACTGTACATTGAAGTGCTCACTCAGACGAACATCACACGGCTGTACGACCGTAAATTCATCGGTATCCATTATGCCCGATTCACAATAAGCCTCCTGCAAACGTTTCTGCACAGAAGGAATCAGCGAACCGGATAAAAAAGCGTCCGCATCCTGGTGCGACCACGAAGCAAACACATTGTATTCCCACAACCGGCGTACCTGCGACACCAACTCGTGCTCAGCCTGTGGTGAAAGACGAAGCGATGTCTCTCCTACCGCACTACGAAGCGAATAAATCACTTCCTGCCATGAGAAAGGACGGATAACGAACCGCCCCTCTTCGGTGAAGCGAACAAACAATTCGGGAGCAAAACGGCGCAACTCCTCCACTTCGGAATCTGTTCCACAAAGAATAAACACCGAAAATACAGCACGATTGGCCAGTGCTTCTTTTAGTTTTCCAAGCAGTTCACTACCCTCTTCGGTTGTTAAAGCACCGATATGATAAAAAACAAGAAGCTTTTCTTCCCTGTTTTTGAATGCTTCATCTACTGAATTGACTTCCCACTTTTCTGTTTTGGCACAGTCTATCTGTATACGGCTGGAAACATTCAAATCGAGAAACTTCGGTAGAAGAAAGGCCAGCCGACGGCATTCGAACAACGAAGATGCCGTTATCAGCATACACGAATTCAGTTGAAGTTCGCTGACGCCGTGCTCCTTGCACAGAGAATTAAAACCATTCATACGGGAGAGTCTCACCAGTCTTGGCACAACTTCAGACAGCCCGTTAAACTCGCGGATATATTCCCATTTGTTTTCTTCGTCCCGCTCCAGTTGTTTCACCACCCAATACTCGTCTTCGGTTGCAGCCAGCAGACGGCATTCGCAAACAGTTACCGACATACCTTCGTAGCGGAAACGCAACAGCGCATAAGGTTCCCGATTGTGCGACACTACGGCCCAATAGTCTCCTGCGAGCCATATCTTATCCGGATTCAGACGGAACGACACCTGCTTGAAATTCGTACGCGAAGCCGGAATAAAACGTTCCGTTACTGCCATCAGCTTCCACTCGGAAGTGTAGCAATGCACTTCGAAGCAACTGTTCGGAGCGACGGTTTCAGAAAAACGAAGCTTCAGCTTCATTACCTCCGAAGCAAACAAAGGTTCTGTTTCTGCACGGGAAACACGAATCAATGAAGCCTCTACCGGCACAGAACGACCAGCCGTTCCACCAACAGGAAACACAGTGAACGGCAGACAAACGAAGCCGCTCATTTTGTCGAATGTACATCCCAGTGAATTTTCAACCAGTCCTACAGCCACCAGGAAGTATTTACCATAAGTCCAGTTTCCGGCTTCCAATGTCATATTCCATACATATTCGCCAAAATCTGCTATTGCAGTCTTCAGCTGCAAAACCGGTTCCGGTTGTTCTTCGCGGTACAGACAGAAGATTACTTCTGCCTCGTCCTGTTCGCACATGAAATCGCACGAGCCGAGCGAAAGAGACAAAGACAAAGCTTGCTCTTCTACTTCTTTGTCGACAAAAATACGGGAAACATGTTCACCCGAAGTGATACACTGACTGTTGACGGAAAGTTTCAGCACGGACAGTCGGGCCGTTGCATCATTATTGGCCAATGAAGGCACACTATACATATGTCCACGGTATGGACAGTTTTTCTGTTCATGAATCATAGCAATAAAGTTTTAAAGTGAATAAAAAAGAGAAAGAAATAAAAAATGCACCAACATCGTAGGTGCACATCGTTTTTCCGGCCTCATGCTTTATGCCTATATCAAGTACATAAATCACCGGAGAGTGTCCAACCATTCAAAGAACAAAACGCAAACGACAAGCAGGCAAAAGGATTCAGATCCTCCTGCGGTGCGTCATTACATTCACGTTCTTTGAACTTCGGATATCGCTATGATTCGTCATAATGAAAAAAATTCCCTCCTTTTCACTTTCGCAAAAATAGAGGGAATTTTAGAACTTACCAATAATTTGGCCGAAAAAGTGGATTAAAGTCCCAATTTAGCCGAAATTTCAAGCATCCGTTGGATGGGTTTCACGGCCTTTTGTGCGATTTCGGGATCGACCGTTATTTCGGGAGTTTCGTCTTTCAGGCAGTTGTAGAGTTTCTCCAGCGTATTCAGACGCATGAAGTTGCACTCGTTGCAGGCACAAGTACTGTCGGCCGGCGGTGCAGGTATGAAGGTAGTCTGCGGACACTTCTTGCGCATCTCATGCAGAATGCCCGATTCGGTAGCTACGATATACTCTTTTTCGGGATGGGCTACAGCGTACTTCAACAGAGCAGCTGTTGAACCTACAACATCGGCCATCTTCAGCACAGTACCCTTGCATTCGGGATGAGCCAATATCACGGCATCAGGATGCTCGCGTTTTATTTCAACCATCTTTTCAACCGAGAATTGTTCGTGTACATGGCAAGCTCCATCCCATAATAACATATTCCGACCGGTAACAGAGTTGATATAATTTCCGAGGTTTCTGTCCGGACCAAAGATTATTTTCTCATCTTTGGGGAAGCTTTCCACAATCTGACGGGCGTTGGTCGAGGTTACAACAACATCGGTCACAGCCTTGACAGCTGCTGTCGTGTTAACGTAGGAAATGACCGTATAGCCGGGATGCTCTTTGACAAACTGACCAAACTCTTCGGCCGGACAGCTGTCGGCCAGCGAACAGCCTGCTGCCATGTCGGGCACCAGCACCTTTTTGTCGGGACAGAGCACCTTGGCTGTTTCGCCCATGAAGTGCACACCACACATCACAATGATGTCCGCCTCTGTCTTGGCAGCCCATTGTGCCAGGGCCAGACTGTCGCCTACATAGTCGGCTATGTCCTGTATTTCTCCTTTCTGGTAGTAGTGGCCCAGAATGACTGCGTTTTTCTCTTTCTTGAGTTGCTCAATAGCTTTAATCAGATTATCCATAATTATATTTTTTAATTTCTCTTTTTAAAAGAAGAATTCTTTGATGCTGATGATAGCCTGTTAATAGTGTGGACAAATAAATGGGATTTTTCTTGCCCATGAAGTTATTAGTCCAAAGGGTTGTTTTGTGGCAATGGTTTTAAACAGGCATTATCGGCTTATGTTTTTTGATAATAAGCTTCTTATATCGATAGGCTGTCGGTACTTAACAGCTTGTTGATAATATGCAAAGTTAATAACTTTAGGCTTACGAACCATTGAATTTCTATTGAAAAATGTGTTTAAACAAGCTTTGAAAATACCTCTTAACTTTTTTGCAATGTTCGTAGGCTTGTTGCTATATACGTTGATTTGAATAATGCAAGAGATATTTTTGAAAATGTTTCCCATCGGTATTGACACCTTTTCAACGGTTATTAACCACGATGTGAACGGAAAAAAGTATCTTTGCAGACGCATATGCGAAACATTTCAAACTGATACATCATGGAGCATCGAAAACTGAAGATTACCGAACTGAACCGCATTAGTACTGAGGAGTTTAAGAAGGCCGAAAAGCTGCCGCTGGTAGTGGTACTGGACAATATACGCAGCTTGCACAACATTGGTTCGGTATTCCGCACGTCGGATGCTTTCCGGGTAGAATGTATTTATCTGTGCGGCATTACGGCCGTTCCTCCCCATCCCGAAATGCACAAGACAGCATTGGGAGCCGAATTCACTGTCGACTGGAAGTATGTTAATAACGCAGTTGAAGCGGTTGATAACCTGAAGAAAGACGGATATACAGTCTATTCGGTGGAACAGGCCGAAGGGAGCATCATGCTGGAAGACATCAAGTTAGATCCGAACCGGAAGTATGCCGTTGTTTTGGGAAACGAGGTGAAAGGTGTACAGCAGGAAGTAATTGACCATTCGGACGGCTGCATCGAGATTCCGCAATACGGCACCAAACACTCGCTGAATGTATCGGTTACGGCAGGTATTGTCATCTGGGACTTGTTCAAGCAGCTGAAGCCATAAGAGGGTAGGGAGGCAGTCGCAGCCTTTTTCAACAGGTTTTCAACTTATCTGTTCTTAATGCTGAAAAGTGTGTTGATACACTTTCCGGCAGGCATTTTTGTGTCTTGTTACGGCATAAATGCAGGGCTGAATAAACATCTTGTTTATATGGTTATCAACAGATGTATTTCGTTGAAATAGAGTACGATTCTTATTCTTCTTCCAAATTAGTAACACGGTTCTCAACAAGTTGTTAACGACGTGTAGACTGCTGCTCAGCCTGTCTGTATAAGGCTGTTGGTATTCTTTTCGGAGATATGAACGGGGTAGGGTGTTAATTTCCGGTTGAAAACCGCAACAAACGTGCCGATAATTTTGTTGATTCCTTTATAAGCAGGTATTTATCTTTTTTGTATATTTGGTGCATATATATATAAAATGTAAGAAACCGTATGTGTGGAAAAGCCATATTTGAGGGAATTGTAACAGGCATTTGTATGGCCCACGAGAGACACTTGCATGGCTCGCGAGCAACACTTGTACGGCTCGCGAGCGACACTTGCACGGCTCACGAGCAATACTTGCACGGCTCAACCGGATATTTTTATGTATGTAAACCGTTGAAATTCAGTATAGGAAAAAACAGTATATGAAACTTTAATAAGAAGATAAATATGAAAAAGGCAATTATTTCGTGGGCTGGCATTTTTATTGGCTGCATTATTCTGGCAGCAGGTTTTGTTTATTTTATCAATCCTTATAATCTTGTTCCCGGTGGGGTGTACGGAGCCAGTATCGTTCTTCACAATATATTTCCTTCTATTCAGGTAGGTACATTCGGCTATATGTTCGATATTCCGTTGCTGATTCTTTCGGTTATTCTGCTCGGAGCCAAGCTGGGTGCGCGTACTATTGTGGCAGCGCTTTTCACACCGCTGGTCATGAACGTGCTTTCCATTCTTTCTTATCCGTCGGAAGAGGCACTTCATGCGCTCGATCCTACCCAGTTGTTGGGAGGTTGTATGGACATGACCGACCATCTGATGCTGACTTCCGTCATCGGTGCGGCTGTCATTGGTATCGGATGCGGCATCGTGGTACGCAGTCAGGCTACTACGGGCGGTACTGATATCGTAGCCATGATTTTGCAGAAGTACTGCCATATCCGTTTTTCGCGTGCTATTTTGCTGGTTGATGGTTTGGTGGTTACTTTTGGTTTGGTAGTTATCGGCTTTGGCATCGGCAATCCGGATGATGTCAATCAGCCGTCGTGGCATCTGTCGTTCTATTCGCTGATTGCGATATTTGTTACTTCGCGTGTAGTGGCTTACGTCATCAATGGCGAGAAGAACGATAAACTACTGTTCGTCATCAGCGACATGAAGATGACAGCTCTTCACGATTACATTATCAAGGATCTGGACCGTACGGCCACTTGCATAAAGAGTAGCGGACTCTATACGAAGTCGGACAAGGAAATGCTGTTTCTGGTTGTCAGCTACAAGGAAGTGAACGGAATCAAGCAGAAGATAAAAGAAGTCGACCCACGTGCCTTTGTAGTTGTGACCGATGCTTACGATGCTTTTGGCGAAGGTTGGAAACAACTGCCCAGTGCAGGCGAGTTGCAGCCGGAATAATGTTAGTTGACAAGAAACAAGTTAACTATAATTGTCCGCTTTCTACCAGCAATATCACCCGTTCGGTCAGTGCGTCGTCGCCCGTGGGGTCGTATTGTTTCTTAAGGCTGGCGCCGAACAGTGCGGCAAAAGCTTGGTAGAAACCCGCCTTAAAGGGACCCATAAAGGCTTTTACAAGTTCGTAACCGGTCGAACTGGTTTGGCGGTCGACGAGTTTAATCAACAGTTTACCCTGCGCAAAAGTCAGTTTCTTCATGCGTGGGGTATATTGTTCTTTCAGACTTTTCTCTACGGCTTTCATGTGTTTTTGGCGTGCTTTCTCGTCGGGCAGGGTCATCATGTATTCGTAGGTTTCGATAATGGCCCGGTTGATTTCTTTCGAGATGGGAAGCACCTTCTTGACGTCGCGTACCAGTTTGTAGTATTGGTTGGCCTGGCGTCTGTTCTTGAACTTCAGCGGCTTGAATATGTAGACGGTGCGCAACTGGACGTACGGTATCGTATCTCCTTCGTATATGCACATAGGAGTCAGGTAGACTTTTTTCCCTGTGTTTGCCGGTTGTTTGGGATTTTGTGCATGGCACCAGTTTCCGGCCAGCAGGAAGAGGGCAAGGATTGCTATGTAGAGTCGCACGTTCATGCCGCAAAATTAATTCATTCTCTTCGTATTCGATAAGAATATTTTGTTTTTTCGTTGCTTTCTTAACTTATTTAAGGTAACTTCGCTTTTTATTCTGTAATCTGTTAACCGACAATGCATGAAAACACTCAGATGGGGGATGGTTGCCTGTATGTTGCAGGCTGCATCTGCCCTGTACGCACAGCAGCCTGACAAATCGCAGGAAATAAATCTGCTGCTTTGGGAGGAAAACCTGGAGCAGCTGGCCGTAGACGAGGACTACAGCTGGGAAGCCGAACTGGAGGAACTTTCCCGTTGCTTGCAGGAACCCGTCAACCTGAATACGGCCACACGCGAGCAACTGGAACAGTTTCCGTTTCTGTCCGACCTGCAGGTAGAGAATCTGCTGGCTTACGTCTACATTCACGGGCAGATGCAGACCGTCTACGAACTGCAACTGGTAGAGGAGATGGATAAACGGACCATCGAATTGCTGTTGCCTTTCGTCTGTGTGCGGCAGACAGATAAAGAAAACCGTTACCCCTCGCTGAAGAAGATGTTGAAGTATGGCAGGCACGAGGTACTGACGCGCCTGGACATTCCTTTCTATACCCGCAAAGGTTACGAGAAGAACTATTTGGGAACTCCTTCTTATCATTCGCTTCGTTACGGCTTCCATTACAGCGATTATCTGCAACTGGGATTGTCGGCCGAGAAAGATGCGGGCGAACCTATGTTCGGTTTGCACAACGCCAAAGGCTACGATTTCTATTCTTTCTATTTCCTGGTGAAGAACCTGGGTCGTCTGAAAGCCTTGGCATTGGGCAATTATCGCCTGAGTTTCGGGCAAGGGCTGGTGCTGAGTACCGACTTCCGGCTGGGAAAATCGTTTTCGCTGTCTACATCCGAATACAGAAGCGGGGGAGTGAAGAAACACAGTTCTACCGACGAATACAATTATTTCCGCGGTGCAGCTGCTACAGTAGGCATATTGCCGTCGCTCGATGTTTCGGCTTTCTATTCCCACCGTACGCTCGATGCTACGGTTGAAGAGGGAGAAATCGTTTCCATAGCCAAGACTGGTCTGCACCGTACGCAGAAAGAAGCCGACAAACGGAATGCCTGTGCCTTGCAGCTGGCAGGCGGAAACGTGACCTACGAAAAGAATGCGTTCAAGGTAGGAGTCACGGGCATCTATTATTTCTTCGACCGCCCTTACGAACCTGCCTTGCGCAAGTATGCACGCTATAACTTGCACGGCACCCGTTTCTACAATCTGGGCATAGACTATCGCTTGCGTCTAGGCCGACTCTCGTGGACAGGCGAAGCGGCTACCGGTACGAAAGGATATGCTTTGCTGAACCGCTTGCGTTACGACTTTTCGCAGGATTATCATGCCCTGCTTATCCATCGTTTTTATTCCAGCGATTATTGGGCATGGTTTGCCCGTTCGTTTGGCGAGGGCAGTACTCCGCAAAACGAAAACGGCTGGTATCTGGCTGTCGAAGCTACGCCCTTTGCCCGCTGGAAGCTGTTTTCTTCGCTGGATTTCTTTTCCTTTCCCTGGTGGAAGTATCGCATCAGCAAACCTTCGCAGGGCATCGACTTCATGTTTCAGGCCACCTATACTCCGCAGAAGAATCTTTCCATGTACCTCAACTATCGCTACAAGCGGAAAGAACGGGACGTAACGGGGACAAGCGGCGAAGTGACGCTTCCCATCTATCACCACCGGTTGCGCTATCGCCTGACTTACATGCCCGGCAATTTCGTGCTGCGTACTACGGCCGATTACAATCATTTCCGCCAGCAGGATGGGGGAGGATACCGTTTCGATCGCCGGCAGGGCTATCAGTTTACACAGCTGTGTACGTATGTCTGTCCCCGTTTTCCCTTGTCGGCATCCTTGCAGGGGACTTATTTCCATACCGACGATTACGATTCACGCGTCTATGCGTCCGAGCGTGGCTTGCTTTATACCTTCTATACGCCTTCGTTTTCCGGTCGCGGTTTCCGCTGGTCAGCCTACCTGCGCTACGACTTCCGTAACTGGCTGATGCTGATAGCCAAGTTTGGACAGACTGTTTATCAGGACCGCGACGAAATCAGTTCGGGCAACGACCTGATACGCAGTAACCGGAAGACAGACTTGCAGATGCAGCTTCGCCTGAAGTTCTGATGCCGTTATTCCTTACGGTTGCAATAACTGTTAAGTGTTTGATGAACAACGGTATATCAGTTTATTTTTGATAAAGCGAAAATAAACTGTCAGTTTACAGGCTTTATACTTTCAGTTTGTCCGTAATAAACTGCCGGTTTATCGGTTTTAAACTGTCGGTTTATCGGCACTAAACTGCCGGTTTAATCAGGCTAAACTAAAATCGCATAAACTTGTGCAAGTTGGATAAAAGGGATATATTTGTATGTTCTTGCGTTGAGAGATGTAGTAGAGACGCAAACTTTTGCGCCTTTGCTGCGTGTAGGTATATATGCAATACACTTCTCTTGCCAGATAAATTAATGTGAATAAATACAGATAGCAATGACAGTTATTTATCCTTCTCCCATCTTTGGTCCTATACATTCCCGCCGTTTGGGAGTATCTTTGGGAATCAATCTGATGCCGGCCGACGGTAAGTTGTGTACGTTCAACTGCATTTATTGCGAATGCGGTTTCAACGAAGACTTCCGTCCCAAGCTTTCCCGTCCCACCCGTGAAGAAGTACGTCAGGCGTTGGAAGCCCGTTTGCAGGATATGCAGGCCAATGGTCCGGCTCCCGATGTGCTGACCTTTGCAGGCAACGGCGAACCTACGGCCCATCCGCACTTTGCCGAAATCATCGACGATACACTGGCCTTGCGCGACCGTTACTTCCCGAATGCCAAAGTCAGCGTGCTGAGCAACTCCACGTTTATCCACAAGCCTGCCGTGTTTGCAGCCCTGAACAAAATAGATAACAACATCCTGAAGCTCGATACCGTGGACGAAGCCTATATCCACGACCTCGACCGTCCTACAGGCCGGTATTCGGTGAACGACATCATCGAAGGCATGAAAGCGTTCAAGGGCCGTTGCATCATTCAGACGATGTTTCTGAAAGGCAGTTACAAAGGCAAAGACATGGACAATACGTCGGACAAGTATGTACTTCCCTGGCTGGAGAAAGTGAAAGAGATCGCTCCGCGTCAGGTAATGATCTACACCATCGACCGCGAAACGCCCGACCACGATCTGGCGAAAGCTACTCACGAAGAACTCGACCGCATTGGTGCGTTGGTCAAAGAAGCAGGATTTGCAGTAAGTGTTTCCTACTGACGTCCGGACAGCTGTATCGGCTTAGAATAGTAACGATTTTTGCCCAGTTAGGAAAAAATTTTTTTCTAACTGGGCAATATTTTTTTCCTAACTGGGAAAAAATATTTGCTCTATTCTTGAAGTAAAATCTGTTGGTTTCTTATAATGTTATTTTCTCTAAACGGAGTTTTTTAGACCATTCTTGGTCTGTTTTGGATAATTCTTTCCTTAGTGGCTTTTGCGATATTTGCGATTCAAAAACGTAAACTTAAGGAAAGAAATATGAAGCAAGAACAGCAAAACCAGCAGCCCAAACGTATGAATCCTTATGTAGGATTACTGATGGGTATTTTGATAATACTCTTTCTTAACGGATTGATTGTACCTACCTTAACAGGCGGGCAGATTAAGTCGGCCGATTATGGTACGTTCATTGCCAAGGTAGATAGCGGACTGGTGGAGGAAGTTGTCATCAAGAGCGGACAGATTTATTTTACTGCCAGGGAAGGTAATGTAACTTCAGCCTACCAGACGGGTGCCATCAACGATCCACAACTGGTTGACAGGCTTTTACAGGCAAAGAGTCCGAATAAGGATGGAAGATAGCTTTCAACCAGATTATCCCGCGCGAAAACTCTCCGTTGCTCAACTTTATACTGATGTGGGTATTGCCGGGGCTGATATTTTACCTCATCTGGCGACAGACCAGTAAAGCCATTCAGTCGCGCATGGGCAGTGGAGGAAACTTTATGTCGTTCGGTAAAAGCGGTGCCAAGATTTATGCCGACGCCGATGTGAAGACTACCTTTGCTGATGTAGCCGGACAAGACGAGGCAAAAGAGACGCTGACCGAAATTGTAGACTTCCTGCACAATCCTAAGAAGTATACCGACATCGGTGCTTCTCTGCCGAAAGGTGCTTTGCTGGTGGGCCCTCCGGGAACGGGAAAAACCTTGATTGCACGTGCTGTTGCAGGTGAGGCTAAAGTGCCGTTTTTTGCTATTTCGGGTTCGGAGTTCGTACAAATGTTTGTGGGTATGGGAGCAGCCAAGGTACGCGACCTCTTCCGTCAGGCCAATGAAAAGGCACCCTGTATTATCTTTATCGACGAGATAGATGCCATCGGTAAGCGGCGCGATACAGGCTTAGGCGGTAACGACGAACGCGAACAGACCCTCAACCAGTTGCTGACCGAAATGGATGGATTTGACGGCCGTAAGGGAGTCGTGATATTGGCAGCCACCAACCGTCCCGAAAGCCTTGACAAAGCTCTGCTTCGTCCCGGTCGTTTCGACCGTCGTATTCAGATGGAATTGCCCGATCTGGAAGGACGGAAAGCCATCCTTGCCGTACACTTGAAGAAGGTGAAATGCGAAAAGATAGATATGGACGTGGTAGCACGGGCTACAGCCGGGTCTTCGGGTGCCGAACTGGCCAACATCGTTAACGAAGCTGCCCTGCGTGCCGTACGCATGGGTCGTAACAAAGTAACCACTGCCGACCTGGAAGAGAGTGTGGAAACGGTGATTGCGGGTGCACAGAAGAAAGGCAAAGTCATTTCGGCCGACGAGAAAAAGACCGTTTCTTACCACGAAATAGGACATGCCTTGGTGGCCGCCCTGCAAAGCCATTCGGCACCTGTGCACAAGATTACCATTGTGCCGCGTACATCAGGCGCGTTGGGCTATACCATGCAGGTGGAAAAGGACGAGCAGGTGCTGATGAGTCGCGAAGATCTCTTCAACCGCATTGCTACCCTGACCGGCGGACGGGCTGCCGAAGAAGTGGTGCTGGGCAGTGTCAGTACGGGAGCTTCGAACGACATCGAGCAGGCCACTCGCCTGGCACGGGCCATGGTTACCCGATATGGTATGAGCGAGAAATACGACATGATGGGGCTGGAAACGGTAAACAATGCCTATCTGGGTGGTGATACTTCACTGACCTGTTCGTCGGAGACGGCGGCAGACATCGACCGCGAAGTGCTGAAAATGATTACCGAAGCTCATCAGAAAGCCCGCAAGCTTATTTCCGATCATCTGGACATCATGCACGAGGCAGCCAACTACTTATTGGATAAGGAAACTATTACGGGCGAGGAGTTCATGGCCATCGTGCGCAAGCATCAGTCTTAATTCCACTGTTTCAGGTCGTATTCCGCCTCTACTTTCTTTTCTACGTCGTCGGGCAGGGCGGGGAAGAAGTCGATGCCTGTGATGCGCTCTACCTGATCCACTGAATTGACGTAGCTGTCCAGCGGACGATTGCCGGAGGTATTCTTATAGATGAAGCCGATGGCGCGTGGCTGCTGGCTGCCGGTGCAGAGAATGACTTTGAAGAAAGCGTCGGGGACGGCTATTTTATGCTTGCTTCCGATGGTGCGTGGCTGGCGGTTGTAGAAGATAGGGCCGCAGGCAATGTAGATGGGTCCTTCCTGTTCGGCCCAGCGGCGGCAGGCTTCTTCCAGTTCTTTCCAGTCGCCGCGGTTCAGGTTGTGGTTCTGTGGGCAGATGTTGGTCATGTAGAAACTTTCCTGCATGGCACGCCAGTGCCAGCGGTTGTCGCCGGCGGGGCACATGTGGCCGCGGTCCCAGCCCGAGTGTTTGTAGTCGTCGGTGGTGACGGCTTTGTTGGCGGGCAGGTCGGGGTCGGGCAGGAATTTGTCGGAACGGCTTTCGCGTTCTACCAGCTTGTCGCGGTTCAGCTCCCACGCCACCCAGTTGGGTACGTTCAGCCGGCTGTTGTAGGATACGGTGTAGCCTTTGCGCTTCAGGATGGTTTCGGACACGTTCTTCAGCGGTGCAGGCAGTTCGAGGCCTTGTGCGTCGGTTACAGTGGACGATGGTTGCGTGGTGCTGTTCTGCGACAGGTTTTCATTCAGCAGTTGCGGCAGCCGGTCGAGGCGGATGTTGCCTGACTTCAGGGCATTGTTCAGCGGACCGTAACCGATGAAGGCGGCACACACCAGCAGAACAAACCATACCACACCTTTGGAGCTTTTCTTTTTCGATTTTCTTCTTGCCATGACGAGTCTCTAAATAAGGTTTCAGACTCCAAAGGTAGTGATATTTTTCGGACTTGGTTATAGAGGAGTTCTACAAATTAAAACATTGTAGTACAGTTGTTTATATGGTTTCAAAA